>Ga0181601_10005607_pt1 | contig 10434 bp, 10 predicted proteins | sample 041ome_8_FD_133020 | JGI IMG/M metagenome (GOLD analysis project Ga0181601, IMG submission 133020) | Coastal salt marsh microbial communities from the Groves Creek Marsh, Skidaway Island, Georgia - 041407BS metaG (megahit assembly) | ecosystem: Environmental > Aquatic > Marine > Intertidal zone... | reverse complement strand
TAAAGATCAATTTCCCCCATTTGATCCCCCCATGGAAATGGTTCCATGCCCCAGGTACGCAAAACACCGTGACCCCATCCTTACCGATTTCATCCAACTGGTGCGCCCACATTGGGAAATGGTTGTCTTTTCGGTCAAGGATGGCGATTTCCCGTCTGATATTACTGAATTTGATGGGTTTATGATTACGGGTAGCCCCGCCTCGGTTGAGGATAGTGCTGATTGGATCAATAGGTTGTTGTCCTTGATCCAAGATATCCATGTGAACAAGATTCCCATGTTTGGTGCGTGCTTTGGTCATCAGGCGGTTGCTGTTGCTTTGGGTGGAACCTTGTCGCGAAATCCGCAGGGATGGGGTCACGGTGTTTTGCGTACCTGGGGCATAGAACCATTTCCATGGGGGGATCAAATGGGGGAAATTGATCTTTATGCCTCGCATATTGAACAAGTATCTCAACTGCCTAACGGCGGGCGCAGAATTGCGTCTTCTGAGGGATGCGAAAACGCTGGTTTCACATTGGGTGATCATATCTTTACAATCCAGCATCACCCCGAAATGACGCATGATTTCATTTCGGCCTTGGTTGATGAATTGGAAGGCTATGTTGGATATGAAGTCACCAAACAGGCCAGAAATGAATTGAGCACCCGTCGTGCGGATCGCGAACAATTTGCACAGTGGGTTGCCCAATTTATTGAACATGGTGCGTCCAACCGTTCATCATAATTTGATTACACCCTCGGCTATCCAATGATCCAGAATAGCAAGCGCTGTTTCTGAAAATTCTGGATCGTTAATATGGCAGTCCAATTCTATCAACTCTACATTTTGGGGGCAGGTCTCACGCGTTTCCTGGATAAAGGCGTCCAACCCCTGTTTGTCGTGTAGCGGTGCGCCCTCTCGGTCCCATTCGTTGCAGCCTTGGGTCGGCAGGATATATGTTGTTTTGCCCTGTGCCACCGCCAATCGTTCGTTGAATTCCCGCGCAACTTGGCGACGTTAATCTTCGTTCAAAACGATTGAGGTGATCAGGCGATTATGGGCATGGCTTTCACGTTCTTGGAAGTGTGGTGGGATATCTTGCCATCCGATCAAATCGACCAAATCATAGCATGCAGGTGCAATAATTTGTGGTATCCCCGCTTTGCCCGCATTTGTCATACGGTCAGGCCCAGCTGTTATGCCAGACGCAAAAATCTGGTTACAGATTTCTTGGGGGGCAAAGTCCATCACGGCTGCAAATTGCCCCTGAGATGCAAGGGATTCGAATGCCCGTCCACCCATTCCAGTGGCGTGAAACACGGCTACCTCGAACCCGCGTTTTTCCAATTCTGGCTTAAGTGTCACCATATAGTGCAGGATCGTTTTGCCAAACGAAGTCATTCCGATCAGAGGTTTTTCGCGTTTGGGGGCCTCAACCGCGCGGGCCGCACCCAATACGGCGCCTGCGGCCTGGGACAGGGACGATTTGCAAATCGAATTCAAACCATACAACCCCCCTGCCCACAAGATCATTTGGACGTCCGCAGCCAAACGTTCAGGGGGCAGCATTGCCGAAAATGAAACAGTGGAAACGATGTATTTTGGAACACCAAGAGGGAGAGCCTGACAAACATCCAATGCCAGATCTGTTCCCATGCTACCGCCTAGAATCATGGCACCATGAATGCGACCCGCAAGGTAAAGTTCGAGTGCCTTGGCCGCTGCGCCATTTGCCATGATCTGCATCGCGATGTTTTCGTCTTCGGTTGCAATTGCGGCCTCGATGCTGCTGCCACCGGTTTTCGCGATGTCGTGTTTTGAAATATCGGTAGGTACACTTGGATTGCCCAGAACGCTAACGTCCATTGTTAAAACACCGCCCCCTTGGGCACGAATGCGATCGCACAGATAATTTAATTCGTCATCTTTTGTGTCATATGTTCCGATGACTAGGATCGTTTTATCAGACATAGAAATACCCTTAATCGTTATTTTCGTTTCCCATGAATTGTTCCGACAAAAGCCGAGCGCGTTCAATAAAATGCCGCGATCGTGCCGCCGCATTTTCAATATTTGGACGGTCAACGATCCAACCCACATAGGTCAGACTTCGCAGCACAAGGAACATAAGAACAAATCGCGGATCTAAATCCCGTCGTGTGCGATACCCCTCCATCAGCGCTTTGGCCTTATTCTGAAAATCATGGGTTTCGATTTGCTTCAACAGAATTGTCGTGATGTCGAATAATCGAAATCCAAACCCGCAGTCATCAAAATCCAAAAAGGTGATTTCATTTTCGTCAATCATCACGTTGTCAGGGATTAGATCAGCGTGAATCAGGCCATAATCAAGCGTGTCCTCCAAATGTGAAAGCGCCTCATTCATTTGGTCTTGGATTTGGGTAAAGACATAACGTTCATCAGGCAACAGATCAGGATTGTCCCAAAACCGTCCCCAAAACGGTTGTGGCCCAACAAGGCCTTCGCGGTCCCAAGAATGCCGTGAAAAGTTTTTGGGTGGGGACCAAGCATCCGCCGCATCATGGAATCGAGCCAGGTGAATGCCAAGGTTATGATAGATTTGTGCAATCCTTTCGGGAGTGGAATCCGCCAACAGAACATCCGACATCGTATGTCCCGAAACCCAACTGACCGCCGTAAAATGATCCTCGCCGTGCTGAATGACGAAACGATTATCTTTGGCAGCAATTGCATCCGGGACACTGCAATTTGCGGCCTTCATCGCATGCATAAACGCAAGTTCGGATTCAATTCCTGCTGCATCTTGATACCCAGTTCGATGTTTGCGAATAACAATTTTGCCCCGCGCGGATTGTGCGTAATAGATCATGTTTTCGCGTGCAGCGAGCAATTGAAAACTATCTGGATCAAAATCCCAGTATTGCGTCAGTTCTGAACCAATGGTGTCCATCACAATGCGCTTTCAACTTGGGTTAGCACGTGATCAAAAACTTCAATCATGAGATCTGTGTTTTCCAAGGAAAAGGGCATGGGCGGGCGCATTTTTGTGGTATTGTAATGGATGCCCAATTTATTCATCAAAACCCCATTTTGGCGCATAAGATTTGCAACCTGGTTTGCGATGTCTGTCGCGGGTGCTTTGTTGGATTTATCCAGCACCAATTCTGTGCCAAAAAACAAACCTTTGCCGCGCACATCGCCGATGATCGGATGGGTTGCGGATAAACGCGAAAGCTCTGCTTTGGCATAGGTGCCAACACGGTCTGCATTATCCATCAGGTTTTCAGTCTCAATGACATCTAATACTGCGTTTGCTGCTGCTACGGATACAGGGTTGCCACCAAATGTGTTGAAGTATCGGAAGGATGTGCGAAATGCCGAGATGATCTCATCCGTTGTGATGACAGCGGCAACAGGATGGCCGTTGCCCATAGGTTTTCCTAATGTGACGATGTCGGGGGTAAAGCCCTGATATTGATGACCCCACATATGCGAACCAATCCGCCCGAATCCTGGTTGAACCTCATCCGCTATGAGCAGGCCACCTGCATTTTTTACGGCCCTAACTGTTTGGGCCAGCCAATTTTTAGGTAAATCTGGAAAGCCCTCATTTGCAAAGAATGGACAAATCAGCAGCCCTGCAAACCCAATCCCAGAGCGTTCCAGATCATCAATAGCTTTTTCTACATGACGTGCGAAGTCGGCGGCATGTTCTTCAGGTGTCATATCATGTGGTGGGCGGTAACTGTCAGGGGCGGGAACAAAGCGAATATGGTCAGTTTGCGATGTGCTGGCTCGATTGGTCGATGAGAGGGCCGCAACCGCAGTTGTGTTACCGTGATAGGTGTGATCCGTCACAATAATTCCGCGTTTGCCTGTGACTGCCTCGGCCATGCGCAATGCAATATCATTGGCCTCTGATCCCGTACAAACCATGATCATACTGGACAGTGGGTCATCAAATTTTGCGGTTAAACGCTCCGCATATGATAGGATCCCATCGTGTAGATAACGTGTATGGGTGTTTAGCGTGGCGGCCTGTTTTGCAATCGCCTCAACCACATGTGGGTGGCAATGTCCAACGTGGGGGACGTTATTATAGCAATCTAGGTATTTACGTCCATCCGCGTCATATACCCAAACACCTTGCCCCCGTACCAGATGGACTGGGTCATCATAAAATAGAGACACGTTCGGTCCCAACAGGCGCTTGCGTTTATCGATCAGACTATTTGTCACGGCGTGAATACCTTAGATGAGAGCGTCGAACGGATTTTGATCGTGTGTTCATGATGCGGGTTTGACGTTTCTTTAAGTAGAAACCAAAATTTGTTGAGGCGTGTTTGTTTGCGAATTTTTCTGCTTTTATTTCTTGGCGATCGGCCAAAACACGACGGATATGGAGGATCAGAACCCCAAAAATCATTAGAAAAAGGATGAAAGCGATTGGGCGATCGATGAAATCAAATGGTTCTTTAACACGCGCCATTCCCGCACGCAGTTTCACTTCCATAATTCCACCCAATACCATCCCAAGAATGATGGGTACGACAGGCAGGCTAAGACGTTTTAAGGCAAAACCAATCACCCCAAAAAGTGCCGCGATTATACAATCCGTCATTGAATTTCGAAGTGAATAAACCCCAACAAAGCTGAGCGTCAGGATGATTGCTCCTAAGAAGCGGTTAGGAATTTTGACGACGTTTATTATGCTGTTTGTCGCAAAAATTAGGAAGATTAAGACCAGTACATTCAGGATTAAAAGCGCGATGTAGAGCGCCACCACGAAATCCATTTGATTGGCGAATAATTGTGGACCGGGTACGACGTTATGAACATAGAAAACCGATAGCATCATTGCCGTTAATGCCTCGCCAGGGATGCCAAGTGCAAGTAGGGGTACCATCGCTGCGGCTGGTACGGCGTTATTTGCGGTTTCTGATGCAATTAACCCTTCGCTTGATCCACGTCCAAAATCCTCTGGCCTCTTTGAGCTGCGCTGGGCATAGGAATAACTTAGGAACTGTGCCGTGAATTCCCCAACACCCGGAATCATGCCCATCGTAACACCAAAACTGCCCGAAACGGCCACAACCCGTGGGTGCTTGGCCAATTCGCGTAATCCCTGCAGCATGCCACCGCGCAGTTTTGTAAGGCGGATTTTTTCATCATCACCGTTCAAAAGATAAAATGCCTGCGAAAGCGCAAAAAGACCCAAAACCACAACAATCAGGTCAATGCCACCGGATAGAAACGATTGATCGAACGTATACCGTTTTGTATATTTTACGGGCTCAAGACCCACAGTGTTTAGGAATAGCCCAAAGCAGACGAGTGCTGCGGCGATTAAGGTTTGCCCACGGTGTACAACAATCACCAAGATCAAGCCTAATAGTGCGGCCAAGAATATTTCGCGGGATCCAAACAGGGGTGCAATTTTTGCCAAAGTTGGCGCAAACAAAATCAAACAGATCACCGAAAATACGCCTCCAAAAAACGATGCAGAATATGCAAGAGACAGGGCGCGCCGCGCCTCTCCTCGGGTGGTCATGGGGAAGCCATCATAGGTAGTTAATGCATTGACTGCGGTTCCCGGTGTATTGATGAGGATCGCTGGGATTGCGCCACCGTACATTGAAGAACCGTAAATACCCAGTAGCGTGGTCAAACCCACAATTGGATCCATGGAGAATGTCGCCGGTAATAGAATTGCAATTGCGACGGCAGGGCCGACACCCGGGATGGCGCCAATCACAACTCCACCGACCGAACCTACAAGCAGAGCAAGGATCACATCCCATCTCATCAAAATTTCTAAGGCTGAAACTAAAACGTCCATCTGTATCCTCAGAAATTTAGAATGAAAAAGCTACGCACGGTGTTTGGAAGGAATTCATAAATTACGCCACCTGGAATCTTTACCTCAAGGAACGATTTGAAAATCACAACGATGCTAAATCCAATTACTGCGGAATAGGTGATCATTCTCTTATTCTGGTATCCTGCGCGAAATGCCAGCGCGGGTAAAAATACGAGTGTACTGATCAAATACCCTAGGATCGGGACCAGCCAAACATAGGCAATAAACCAGGCACAATATTCGATGACTTGTAACCATCGCTTGGCTTCTTGCAGCTCAACATGCAAAATCCTGCGTCGCGGTAGACGCCATAAATGGATACCAGTAAAAACCACCATACCTGTCAAGGCAATCATTGGCCAAAGACGGGGTTGGGCAGCAAATTTGGTTTTCTTGATCCATTTTGTTTGATCGCCCAATTGCGAAATAAGCAAGATTGATAAAGCCAAAAGGAGAAGTGCAAAAATCAATTGACCACGAATGGGTCCTTTGAAACGACGCTCTTCAACGGAATCTCCGCGCATATAACCTGCCCATGGTGGATGGGGTCGGGCGATACCCGACCGCCATTGTTTAGTCTAGCAATGCACCGATCCGGTCCATTGTAGCAATGTCGCTTGCAACGCGCGCTGCGCTGTCATCTGCACCCTGCCAATAAACCAATGCACCTGTTTCCTTGGCAATTGCTTGTGCGCGGTCTGACATTACGGTTTCTTTGGCGACTGCGATGATCTTATCGCGCACATCCTGTGGTGTTTCTTTGCGAACAAACAGTCCGTTCCACAATGCGATGTTCAGAGCTGGGTCCAGTTCACCGATCGCTGGCGCATCTGGCACCAATGGAATGCGTGAATCTGTGATTGATGTCAGAACCTTCACACTATCTAAACATGGCAGGATAAGTTGAAGTGTTGTGTTGATCACATCCGCATCGCCAGATGCCAATGTGTTACAATCAAGCGCGTCAAATGCTGCGTCTGATCCCCATTCGAACCCTGCATTTTTTGCAAATGCTTTTGTCACTTGGGTCGGCGTCAATGGATCACCAAAGTGGCCAAGCGCAACATCGTTTGATTTTGCGTATTCTGCCAGTTCTTGCATGGATGAATATGGTGCATCACCTGAAGTCGCAATCACGAATGGGTAGGTTAAGAAGATGCCAAGGGGATCAAAGCGTTCTGGTGTCAGGTCGTCGATCCCGATTTGGTGTCCAACAACAGGCACTCCGATCACAAAGGATCCTACCATGTATCCATCCGCAGGCGCATTTGCCACTTCAATCGCGCCTGGGAATGGTCCACCACCGCCACCTGGTTTGTTCACAACTGCGGCTGAGGTACCATATGCTGCTTGGAAATCCTCGGCAATCATACGTGTTAGTACGTCTTCCAAATCACCTGGAGGCCATGGAACGACGAAAGTTACCGGTTTTTCTGGATATTCTGCCATTGCAGCGCCTGCCAACGCAGACATTGCGATTGCCGCTGCTCCACAAAGCAGTTTCTTTGAGGTCATAGTATTCTCCCTGTTTACCATATTGGTTTATTATATGAACCAATGGTTCTTTTTCAGATTGACAGAGCCTGCGTCTTTCTGTCAACAAAAAACGGGGCCAACCGAAAAAGACACATACAATTCATCTATCGCCGAACTGGCAGTAAGGGTAAATTCCATGGGAACAACATCTAAAGCACTGAGTTTGCTTAGATTGTTTTCGGGTAGTCAGCCTGAAATCGGTTTAACCGAATTATCGCGCCAATCGGGAATGAATAAGGCGACTGTTTATCGATTGATGAGTGATTTGGCAGAACATGGAGTCGTTGAGCAAGTAGGTGCGGATCGGATGTATCGCATCGGCCCAGGGATAATGCGATTGGCGGTTCTGCGTGAGACAACCGTTCCTTTGCGCAGTATTGCGAAAGAGCTTGTACGCGCCTTGGCCGAAGAGATTGGTGAGACTACACATGTGTCGCAGGTATCCGGAGATGAATTGTCAACCCTGACGTATGCCTACAGCACAAAGCACGGCACACGGGTGGCGATGGAAGACGCCGAACGTTTACCGTTTCATGCGACCAGTTCAGGGCTAGCGGTTCTGGCTTATTCAAAGGATGCGTTGGTTGACGCAATTTTGTCCAAGCCTTTGGATAAAAGGACGAGCCATACAATGGTGGACCCTTCGCAAATCAGGGATGAACTTGGGCATATTTCTGCGCGTGGATATGCAGAATTAGTTAGTGGATTTGAACAAGATGTACACAGTGTTGCGGCACCAATATTTGCAGGCGGTGAAACTGTGTGTGGTGCATTGGCCATTGCTGCACCCGTGGGACGCGTGAATGGGGCGTTGCGAACTAGGATGATCGCGGCGGTACAGGATCGTGCCCGAATGATGACCGACATGATGGGTGGCGCGATGCCCGTGTCAGCTTATTCAGCCTAACGTGTAGGAGGCGCTTCGATGAAAGATTCAAACTATTTGAAAGAGCGGAACGCAAAGTCGATTTGGCACCCTATGGCGCATCCTGCCGATAGCCTCAACAACCCTCCAACCATTATTACAGAGGCTGGAGGGACGCGCATTTCCGATTTGGATGGTCATCAGGTCGTTGATGCGGTTGGCGGTTTGTGGAACGTGAATCTTGGGTATTCATGTGAACCAGTGAAGGCCGCAATCGCAAATCAGCTGGACCGCCTTCCCTACTATTCGATTTTTCGGGGAACTTCGAACGACTGTGTCATCGAACTGGGTGACATGTTACAAGATTTCTTTGCCCCTGACGGTTTAACGCGGGCATTTTATACCTCTGGTGGATCAGACTCGGTCGAAACGGCGCTGCGGCTTGCGCGTCAATACCATAAGATCAGAGGGCAAGAAGCGCGTACAAAATATCTGTCGTTGAAAAAGGGGTATCACGGTACGCATTTTGGCGGGGCATCTGTAAACGGAAATGCGAATTTTCGCACCGCCTATGAACCGCTGATGCCGGGATGTTTCCATATTCCTGCGCCCTACATCTATCGCAATCCGTTTAATGAAACAGACCCAGAACGCCTTGCGCAGTTATGTTTGCAAGCGCTAGAGGATGAAATCGCATTTCAAGGTGCCAATACGATTGCCGCGCTGATAATGGAGCCAATTTTAGGCGCAGGAGGCGTTATTCCGCCACACGAAAGTTTTATGCCAGGCGTGCTGAAAATCTGTGATCAACACGGCATCCTTCTGATCGCGGATGAGGTTATCACGGCCTTTGGGCGCACGGGTAGTTGGACAGGTTCACGGCACTGGGGTGTTAAACCTGATTTCATGTGCACGGCCAAGGCGATCACCAATGGATATTTTCCGTTTGGCGCGGTTATGATTGCAGATCATGTTGTTGAGGTGTTTGAGAGCGATACCGAGGGTAAAGCCGCCATTGGGCATGGTTATACATATTCGGGCCATCCAGTTGGGGCGGCGGCGGCAATTGCATGTGTCACTGAAACACTGCGCTTGAATGTAAAAGACAACGCCGCCGCGCGTGGACAACAGCTGTTTGAAGGTCTGCAAAAACTGTATGATGATTTTGACGTGATTGGGGATGTGCGTGGTGGACATGGATTGATGTGCGCACTTGAACTGGTATCTGAGCGTGCAACCAAAAAACCAATTGATAAGGCGACACCAGTTAAGTTGCAAAAGGCCGCCTATGAAAGTGGTGCAATGATCCGCGTCTCGGGGCCGAATGTCATTTTATCGCCCCCCTTGGTTCTTACGGCTGAGGATGTGGACACAATTTTGGCTGCATTGCGGTCTGGGTTCCAATCACTCTAGATCGCGCAGATCATCAAGAATATCTAACAGCGTTTCAAACCGCCGCGGGCCAAGTTTATCGCGAATTTGCGCGGCAATTTCGGCAGCTTTGGCCGCATTATCATTAATGATCGCCTGGCCCGCAGCTGTGATTTCGATCACTGTGCGCCTGCGATCATTTCGATGTTCGCGCCGCTCCACCAGCCCCTTTTTTGCCATGGATTGGACGATCCGTGTTTGGCTCGGCAGCAAGAGCGCCGCATGCTTGGCCAGTTGAGAAGATTCCAACGCACCATGTTCGTCCAAAACACGCAAAACACGCCACTGTTGTTCGGTCAAGCCACTTTCGCTCAACATCTGACGAATAGGGGTCATCACATTTTCACGCGCTCGAATAAGCGCGATTGGTAATGATCGTTGTGTCGAGGGTAGTTGCTTCATAGCTGCATAATAACGATTGACTCAATTGATGCAATATATTTAACATGTTAATGATTGCGATGTTAAGGATATTCCAATGCCACACTTGATGATCGACTATTCAGCGAATGTTGAACCAGACGTGGACATAGGCGGATTGTGTAACACTCTGCGCTACGTCGCGGCGTCAATAGATGCATTTCCATTGGCTGGGGTAAAGGTTCGTGCAGTGCGGGTTGACCATTATGCGATTGCAGACGGAAATCCTGAGCATGGGTTTATCGATATTTCCGTTCGCATACGCGAAGGTCGTGATCCGGAAACAAAGCAAGACGCAGCTCAAAAAATATTTGATGCAGCCAATGAATATGTTGCCGATGTTATTCAGCGCCGATC
>Ga0181601_10005601_pt1 | contig 10437 bp, 7 predicted proteins | sample 041ome_8_FD_133020 | JGI IMG/M metagenome (GOLD analysis project Ga0181601, IMG submission 133020) | Coastal salt marsh microbial communities from the Groves Creek Marsh, Skidaway Island, Georgia - 041407BS metaG (megahit assembly) | ecosystem: Environmental > Aquatic > Marine > Intertidal zone... | reverse complement strand
GCCAGCCCGGAACTCGGTGAACTGCGCTACCTGCATCTCTGGCGCCCCCTGCAATTGCTCTCGATACTGGTGGAATGGTCGCTGGACTCGCTGCACCGCCTTGGAGTGCCAGGCTGGGGCCTGGTGGTTTTTGTTTTCGCGGTGTTGCTCAAGCTGCTGCTGGTCCCGGTGGGGATCATGACTACAAATTTCCAGCGCTTTGTCAGCAGGACCCAGACCCAGCTGGCGCCCCAGCTCGTAGAGATCAAGGCAAACTTCGACGGCGAAGAGGCCCACAATCGCATCATGCAGGCGCACAAGGACCTGGGAGTTTCACCATTTTATTCCTTGCGGCCGATGACCGGACTGTTCATCCAGGTGCCCGTTGCGATCGCTGTGTTCAACGCGTTGGCGGAGATGCCCCAGTTCACCGGACAGGCATGGTTCTGGATCGAAAACCTGGCTTACCCGGACTCGATAGCCGAACTGCCTTTCGCTGTTCCACTGCTGGGACAACAGTTGAGCCTGCTGCCGTTGATCATGACGCTGTTCACGGTGCTGGCAGCACTGCTGTTCAAGAATCCTCACCTGGGCGCCGCCGCGGTAAGCCGGCAGAAGCGCAATCTGCACCTCATGGCCACAGCGTTTCTGGTGCTGTTCTACCCTTTTCCAGCGGTCATGGTTCTGTACTGGGCGCTGGCAAACGTATTACAACTAATTCAACAATCGCTACTAAAGCTATGAGCCACCTGAATACTTCATTACACACCGCGCTATCGGCACTCACACCGCCCGTTGCTGGCGACGGGGAACATATCGATACACGGTCCAGCCTGTACCAGTTGGCCTCCAGGACAGAGGTCGATAATGATGACAAGGCATTGCTGGACTTTATCTCCAAGCGTTTTGATATCGCCGGCAAGCTGTTTGAGCAGTACTCCAGCGACGGCAAGCGCGTGGGAGACACGCAAATAACAGATCCTCAATGGCTGAACCTGGCGACTTTGCTGTTTGCACACCACGCGGTTAATTCAGCCAGCAGTGGCACTGATACTGCCGGTCGCCAACTCAAACGGTTTAACCTCGCTTTCAAGGCCCTCTCCGGAGACGCCGGTTCACAACTGCCCAGCGAGGTTTCCCATGAGGTGTACTCTGCCTTTGCCAACCTGCTGGGCAAAGTGCCTGTGCAGATATCAGGTAGTGCCAGCGAGCCCACTGGCCGGGGCGTGCAACCTCAGACTCTGCCTCTCACGGTATTATTCTACGAAGGGCCGATTGCCCGGGCCTATCTCGAAACTATGGATTCGCTCGGCCTTCGCCCCGCCAGGATCATCAACCTGGTCTCGTCCAAAGACCTGGTTACGCGCAAGCCTGTGGGCAAGTGGCTGCCGGGAACGCTGCGCACGGCCTTGGCAACTTCTTCCCATCGACAGAAAATGCACTACTGGCCGCAAAAGCTCGCCAAGGATCACAAGGGACTGGTACAGGCCATCCAGTCTGCGCTCAACGACAGCCTCGGGATCAGCGCATCAACCCAGGCAAATGCCATTGCGCTTCGCCCCCTGGAATCTTTCAGTAACGAGGTCGAGACGCTGTTGGTAGATGGCCTGCACGACCCTGGACTCCTGCAACGTCTCAGTGAGGGCCAACTGGACCCTATCCTGTTTACCGGCGGCGGCATCGTACCGGAAAGCCTGCTATCTATTGAGGGGCTGCCTTTCATACATGTGCACCCGGGCTTCCTGCCGGAAGTACGCGGCGCTGACTGCACACTCTGGTCTAACCTAGTCCACGGCCACACCTCGGCTAGCTGCTTTTACATGGCTCTGGGGATCGACACGGGTGACATTATCAAGCGGGTGTGGCTGCCGCATTTCAGGTTACCTGCCGCACCAGCGGACATCGGCACTCGCTATCGGCTGGTCTACGGCTTTGTAGATCCCTGGGTGCGCTGCTTTGCACTGCGGGAATTCCTGCTCGATCACCAGCAGTTTGCCGGCCTTCCCGCCAATCCCCAGGACGCAGCCCAGGGCATGGACTTCCATTTCATGCAGGAAAGGGTTCGCGAGGTTGCATTGGCAGTAATGTTTGAACAGTAGCCTTACCACCCCTGGTAAAACAGTTTCGCGGCCCGCGAGGATCACTAATACAAAGGTTTCGCAATGACTACAGAATCCAACTTAAACTCACCCAGTCCTGTGATGTCGGTAGTTCGTCAGGCGGGTAGATTCCTGCAGGCATCCAGCCTTCCCCTGGGCGCCGCGCTTTTGCTGGCATACCTCTTTGCCATCAACGGCCCGCTAGCGGTCTGGATGGCCAACTCGACCCTGCTGGAGAATCCCCCAGTCGGGGCCGGCTGGCTCTGGCTGAACAGCTTCGCCATCGCCTTCGCCCTGTTATTGGGCATCTTCCTGATATTACGCGTCATTTCTCAAAGGTTTGACGCGGTCTTCGCGCTGCTTGCCCTGTTGTTCTACGTTCAGGCAACACTGATCGCCAGATCTTATGGTCAGATCAATAACACAGGATTCGACTTCGAGAGCCACAACCTCATCGGCCGAATAGAGACCGCTGCCTGGCTGGGCCTGCTGATCTGGGCCTGGTTCAAAGGTGCAAGCGCCAAGCTTATATCCGGGTTGAGACTTGCAGTTTTTGGCCTTTTTGCCGGCCTGTTCATCGTTGACGGGATGAACCTATGGTCGCATCGAGACACCGCCAGGGTTTTGTTCGAAAGTGACAGGCTGGGCACCGAACTGGAGGGCGAGAAGTACCTAGCCGAGTTTTCCTCCGGAAAAAATGCCGTGCTGCTGATCCTAGATTCCGTGAGCGCCGATTATTGGCAAGACGCCCTTCGCACCGCGGAGCTGGAGCAGGAGGACTTTCCCGGCTTTACCTGGTTTCGCAACTCGGTAGCGAACTACGACAAGACCAATTTCAGCGTGTCCTCATTGCTGTCCGGTGATCCGGACCTGTTTGTGGACAATGCCTCTGAGCGCAACGACGCGGTTGTACCGCTGGCAAACGCATTTGAGATGATCACTGAGACACCCCTGTCGCGCCTCGAGCCTGAGGGCATCAATCTCGATATACTGGCCTTCAGCGGCAGGCCCAGATTCAAGTGCGACGTCCTCACCAATAGGTCGTGCCTCGCAACGGAGCAACTGGTTGGACCGGAGAAAATCCGGGAAGAAGATCGATCACGGGCGGGCATGCTGCTCAGTGCCGGTCTGTTCAGAGGTGTGCCCCATGACCTGAAGCGATGGGTTTTCAACTCCGGTCGCTGGCGGTTCGACACCACTCGGGCCGTGACTGAAACCGACAAGATGCAGGTGCGGACTGTTGGCGACATCAGCGCCCTGTCTTTCCTGCGCAACCAGGCCTCGCTGTCATCTTCTGACAGCCCCACTCTGAAAATCATCCACCTGTTTACTCCACATCGCCCCCACGACGTGGACGCTAACTGTCAACACAAAGAGTGGCCCCTAGATTTCAAGACCCACAGCACCTTGCCACAGGAAGTGAAGCGCGAGGGAGCGATTGATGCTGCTGCCTGCATGTTGAAACTTGTGCATGCCTGGTTTGCAGAGATGCAGGAGTTGGGAGTATATGAAGATGCCCTGATCATCTTCATATCAGATCACGGCAGCACTCTGCATGTGGCCATCAAAGACAAGGAGACGTACCGCGATGCTGTTGGACCCGACGCACCCAAACTGGATGGCGCGGTACATGGTCATGAGCGAGCTGTACCGCTGATTATGATCAAGCAACCCGGCGACCAGCAGTTTGCAACTAACGACTACCCAGTAGCGCTGTGTGATATTGGCGCCACATTGTTCGACTGGCTGGAGGTGCCCCACGAGGCGGTGTGCCCCTCCCTGGACGCGGCCAGTGGAGACGCTCGCAACCGCGTCTTCTGGAAGTGGCACCCGAGAGAGCGATTCACCCGCTACGAGGTGGAGGGTCACAGCTGGGTGAACGACTCCTGGAGCTCAAACCGCTAGCATGAAATTCCCACTGCGTCCTAGTGTTCAACTATAGTGGTTCAAATCTGCCTTACCACTCAATTGCAGTATTTGGTAAAAAAGCCTGACAAGTGATCTTCGCCGCTTATTACGATTACTATTTACCCGGCGATAAAGAATATCTGATGTAATACGCGGATGGAATTAAAAATAGATACCCGAAAATCACCACGAGAGGTTATCGAAGAGAAACGCCGGATGGCCCATCAATTGCGCAAGCGCGGACTGACCCGGGCAGAGATTGGAGAAGAACTGGGTGGCGTGCATGCCGATACGGTTGGCCGATGGCTGAAACTCGATACGAAGCATCTCAAGGTAAACCTAGGCGGTCGGTAAGTTGGTGATGCTAGACGGTTGTCGGCGGAGCAGGAAAAGATGATCCGATCGATGATTATTGACAAGACGCCGGATCAGCTGAAGCTTGATTTTGTGCTGTGGACACGCAAGGCGGTTGGAGAACTGGTTTTAGCGAAGCTTGGCATCAATTTGCCCGTTCGAACCATCGGCGATTATTTGAAGCGCTGGGGTATGACGCCACAAAAGCCAGCGAAAAATGGCACTTGGGTGAGTGCTTTTAGTAAGCAATATTTTGAATATTTATACGCCCGCTGGTTTAACGCTAACTTCACCTGGTATTAAAACTGATGACGATGTATAACGAAGAGAAAGACCTCGAAAACACTGAACCCAGCGTTGAAGTTGGACACTTTAAAAAAGGCAGTGTGAGCATCTCGGAAATTCTAGACAGCGAAGATGTGAGCAGCCTTTCGGCGGCAAAAGCGAACTGGTACTTCGGTGAGTGGCATGCGCTTACCAATATCGATCTAAAATCGTTACAACATCATCCACAAATTGCAACTTTTGCGGCATTAAAGGCAGTAGGATATCAGCAGCTCGGTGAGCACAGTGAATGTGAAAGGTTCTTGTTGATCGCAAAAAATCTAAAGTGCGATGCGAAAATCATTGCATTTTTATTAACCGCTGGGGTTCATGTGACATTGGGTAGAATAGCAGCTCTGAAAGGCGACAGTAAATTGGTCAACAAGCATTTTGCTGCTTCTGTCACTCTTGGTGAAAAAAGCGAGGGTTTGAAGTTGGCACAACAAGCCCGCTCCGTAAAAAGCCTTGCTCAATTAGGGCTTCTAAAAGACGTTAAGGACCTTGTGGATGTGGATGCGGAAGCGCCAAAAAGACTTTCTAGCGAGTTTCAAAAGTTAAAAATCACTTACGATGCGACTTTGCGATATTTAGAGCTAAGTGGAAATCGCCAGATTTCCGATGATAGCGTCAGAGTTAAAGATACAAACGTCGTTAGACTGCTGGGCGACGGTAGAGACGTGGATGTAGTGATTGTAGGGATGCGGCATTCTGGCTCTACGGCAATTTTTAACGTAGTTCGTTTAGCAATTGAGGCGAGTGGGATCCCCTTTGAATCTGGCTACTCAGAACGAGATTGGATTCTCGAACCGCGTAAAACAAAACTTCGTCTAATAAAAACCCATGAAGTACGAGATGACATCTTATGCAGCTATCCTCTAATAATAAATGTAGTGAGGGATTTGCGGGATACGGTTGCTTCGGCAGCACGGAGAAATTTTGTAGTTTACCAAAAAATGGGGGCGCTTGAGTACGCGAAGCACAATAGAGCGATCAACGATGTATGGACCCAAAAAGAGGACATCAAGATTAAGTATGAAGAATTCATGGCGTCGCCAGTTGATGTGATTAGCGGCCTTTTAGATGCACTCGGTCTTGAAGGGATTGAGGCTAGTGCCATCTCGGATATGGTCCAGACTCTCCCGTTAGATGACTACGAAACGACGCTGTTATCTGCTAGCCACATTACAGATCCGGACCGAAAAACGGACTTTCTAGAGACGCTTGGCGAGAATATAGTATCCAAGATCACAGCTCAAAATTTCGAGTGGTTAGATCGAAATGGTTATCTCTAAATTTTGTAATGGCGCGGTTTTTCAACATTATTATCTTTTTTTTGTTGATCCAAAGGCTCCATATAAAATTGAGTATCGAGATCAATTCTGCGTGTGTATATTGCAGGCACTCTCAGCTAGCATATAAAACCCTCTTAGAGATGTGTGGAAGGTACTACGTCTCATCTCTATGTGATCAGCTGGGTTCTACCCCATTCTTCCGGACACTTCAAAGAAGCCTGATAATGGGCAAAAGGAGTGTTTATGCAGAAGCGAAGACAGTACAGCGTGGAGTTCAAGCAGGGCGCTGTTGAGCAGAGCCGGCAGTCTTGCCTCTGAGTAACACGCGCCACCATCTCTTTAAATATTTCCATCATAGACCAATCTACACTTGTAGCGGGGATGCTCTCACTATCAGGAGGCGCGAGCGTGTGCTTTATGTAAAATTCGTTGACCACTACATACAGCAATCACAAGCCACGCCGTTCTAAGGCGCTTTTCAAGTGGGCGGATAACCAGTCTGCACTCTCAGCCGGTGCCAGCCATGCCTCGAAAAATCCAAACCAATTATCTGCTGCAATCCGCTCGCCGACAAAATTCATGGGGACATAATCTAGCTGAAAAAAGGTGGTTGCTACATCCGCCAGCGAGAACCCGTGGACCTCGGGAGCATGCACGGAGTTCTCAAACGCAACTATTGGACGCTTTATACGAAGAGTTTCTGTGGCACCGAGCAAGGCAAGCAAGTCTGCCCCCTCCAGATCTAGCTTCACAAAAGGGATCGGTAACTCTTCATGGTCGACAATAGTATCGATGGTAGTAGCTACAACCTCCGAGTCGTCTCGATACCCCATTTCGTTGTTTCCCCGCCAAATAGTTTGGCGGTTGTTATTTTCAGACACAATTGAGGAACGTCCCACATGGGTCGTGGATGACCTCCATCGGATTTTGCGACACGACTTGTCGTTCTGTAGGGCCGCCTCGTGAAAAACTAGGCCGCAAGGGTTGACTGTGGCATCTCGCGCCATAATCTCTTTAAAGGTCTCAGCCATGAACGGGTCGGCCTCTACGGCGTGAACACGCTTGCAGCCTGGAAGCGCAAGCATATGCTTTGTGTGAAATCCCTTGTGAGCCCCTCCGTCGAATAAAGCGAAATCAACTCGACCTTCGCAATGGTCCGAATATACTTCGCAAACTATACGCTCAACCTCCATCATGTTTCGCAGAGCAAAATCTTTAAAAATCGCCAATCTTGATGTGTTGGTGTCCATTTATGTTTTATCCATTGCTTTGTTTGTTTGGGACTAAAAGCGAACTTGTGCGTCACAACATGATGGAAAAATATCCGCCATCCTCAATTGTACAAAGCAGCCTCGAATAAGACGCGTCCAACTCGTCCTTAATGCCCTCGGAAATATCCTCCATTACGCTGTCGGCGTAAGCAGTATGTGGAGAAACCTGTTGAACCTCCCTCACGCTCTCACCCGCAACGGCCGAGAGAACAGTACTAGCCACCTTAACCGTCCGAGCTGCGAGCGCATGCTGGGAAATACAGATGATGTTCTCGCTAGGCACTAGGCGAGCGAGCCTTTCGAAATGTTTGTCGTAACGAAGCATTGGTTTGGCGAACTTTTCATAATATTCGAGCACACTGCAATTTGAATAAAAATCACTCTGTCGGGATGCAAAGTGATTTGAAGGTTCTTGTTTGCGAGCAATGTTGCGGTGCATGTTATGCCAAGACACGAGAGACTTTATGGGATTTCTGTGGCAAAGAAGAAATTTTGTGGAGGGTCTGGCCTCATAAATAATCTCAATGTACTCTCGGGAATATATGCCCGCAGCATATTTGTAAACTAAGAAGTCCCTATGCTGACAGTCAAACACTCGATCTAACTCAGGTAAGGGCACCTCCATAGACCCACTGGCTGCTCGCACTGACGAAACCCGAGGGAATAACTCCAATTCTCTAAAGAGGGCTGAGGTACCGCATTTTGGAAAGCCTAAAATCGCCAAATCTATACCGGGCATAAACCCCTAACCTCACAAATTCTTATCAAGTAACTCATACAGCCCAACGCGCACAGGGAGAAAACAAAACATAACGTAAGTTCAAAAAAAGAAAACACCGAAACCGATGACATCACTTTTATTTCACTAAAAGCAAAATATTTGGCGACCCCGTCACTGTTTCAACAACCAACGCTTCACAACATCAGTGTCCTTCGCAAACCGATCATGGTCCAAAGAGGTAATCAGCCAAGCAAGCGACTCCCATTCCTCCGAATATTTTGAGCGATTTAGGCCGCTCTTCAAGGACCAAGTCAAGCCGTGTGTTCGCACTTCTTGCACGAGGTGTTGAATCTTCGCTTGATCCCCTCTCAATATTACCTCCAGAATCCCCATGCTCTCCACAAGCTGGGTATTACCTTTCAGCTCACCCATCAATTGAGAGAACAATAAGCGAAGCTTTTGTATATCCTTTTGGGAAAGCAAATTCGCGGGCTCCCCTGCTACTTGCCGAAGGGTGGTCTGAAACCCAACGCGGTTACGCTCTTCAGAAAATTCCTCCCTAAGTCTTTCGAAGTGGCTCTCTGAGACAGCGGATTTATCGAACAACATGTGGTGTAGCATTTTTGGGATATTTTGCTCAGGCGCCTCTGTTACAAGGAGGGGATATTCCTCCTCTTTCAGGAAGGTAATCGTACCAATTGACTCGCTTCCTATCGCTAGGAATGGCACATTTGCACTGATGTTCTCTGGCAATTTATTTGACATCGAATACTTCAAGTAAACTTCCGATTTCTCATCGAAATTATAGCAAAGAACGTTTACATCAGAACTTTCCAGCAGCAACAAATACGTAGAGTAATCACTATGCTGAAGCAATAACCTTGTATGCTCATATGTGGCAAATTCGTGTGCGCAACCATCAAGGTAATTTTGTCCTGTATAAATTTCAAATTTAACGGGCACTTTTGTTGTTTTATTTATTTCCTCAACAGCCTTAGCTACGCTGTGGATCGTTTCTAGGCTCATATCTGGCTCCATATTGCCAAAATACCTGACGACCTTGTTATTAGAAACTTTGGGCAGTACCCCGTGACTGCGTGGCTGCGTATAGTTGTGAATGACCAGCAACTTATCCCATGGTACCTCAAAGGATTGAGCAAGATAGCTGGCCATTTTGTTAGAGATCGTAAGAACGCGATTTGCCTTGTTAAAAAGGTACGTCATTACCTCTCTGTATAAGGCACCGACTTCTCCATCGTCAAGCAAGTCAACCTTTGCTAACCAATCATCCATGTAATGAACGACAAAGGGTTTATTTAAGATGACTGGCATGAATAATTGCAGTATGGAAAGGGCGGGACGATCATGGGTCGGCCGCAAGTACAGCACGTCGGGATCATACTCCATAAGTGTTCTTAATGCGGCCCATACTCCTTTATCGTCGGCCCCTTGTGCATAACAGTCGTTTGGGACGTTTTGGTGGGCTGACACGGTCTTCGGGTTCTGTGCATGAACATGTAACAAAGAATGTTTTCCCCACCCTGCAAACATATTCTTTTTGACAATACCTGTAGCGCACATCCAATCGATGTGAGTGAAATCAATAATAGCGGCCTTAGGGTAAACATCCTTGTAGTCGAAGAGATCCCAATAGTTCACGCGCGGGAAAACTTCGAGCTCACCCCCAATTGTTGCATTGACTACTCGTTTACCAGATCTTTCGGCGTAATTTCTAACCTTACGATAAGCCTGTAACATCGTGTGCACATTTGGATCGTGCCAACGATAACCTTTACCAAAATACGATGAGTCGAAGTGATTTACATCATCAGACATGGATTCAAGGACCCCCGTGCCATAGTCCGTAGATCTTTCCACATTCTCTACTTTGTAACTGGCATCCACACCAATGAGAATAATTTCTTCAAAGTCAAGCGACGCAGCAACTTGAAGCCCCGTATAAGTCACGGTGCCGCCTGTGTACGTAACTTCTTCTGCACAGTCTGAAAAATCTGTATCCACAGGGAAACTGCGTCGAGGAAGATGATTGAGAAAAATCGTATTGCTCTGCTCTGGCAAGCAATAAGAGAGATACGCCGGATAAATCTTTACGGGACACTGCATTTTTCGAATTTCTTCGACCCTGTCTTCCGCTACCAGATGATCCTCTACAATGTGGATAGTGGGCACAAAAGAGTTATGCAAAAAAATGCCGTTGAAACCGATAGTAACCTCGTCTTTGAGAAGCGCCAAATCCGTCTTTTTCAAACTCGGACCGTTACCAACGACGAACACTCTCTTTTTACCTGTTTTCTTGATGAGGTTTTTTAGCGCCAAAAACCGCTCTGCAGAAATTTGCCTGTTCACCGTTTGGGTATACTGCTCGACCCTCCGCAACCCCTTTACTTGTTCATCTAAAGGTATTTTATTGGTTGGCAGATATATGTCGCCCTTGAACGGTAGGGCTTTTAATATTTGCGTTTTCTCTT
>Ga0181601_10005595_pt1 | contig 10443 bp, 9 predicted proteins | sample 041ome_8_FD_133020 | JGI IMG/M metagenome (GOLD analysis project Ga0181601, IMG submission 133020) | Coastal salt marsh microbial communities from the Groves Creek Marsh, Skidaway Island, Georgia - 041407BS metaG (megahit assembly) | ecosystem: Environmental > Aquatic > Marine > Intertidal zone... | reverse complement strand
TGAGGGCTTCCAATTGCACCACGTCAGACTCACTCAAGGAGCGCAGCGCGCGGGACATTCGCGCAAATGCAGAATTGCTGTCTGCGCCAGCAAAATCAGTGCCGAAGGACACCAGATCGCGCACTGCGGCCAACCTCGCGTCACTGTCAGGCGCCGGGACAGAACGCCCGAACATCACGGCAGGACCAAGCAGAATATTGGCCTCATCCAGAATCTCAAGTCGGGCGGACTGGTTTTCCGGAACAAGGTCACGCAAGGTTTTGACGCGACCGACTTCGGGAAGTCGCCGAAGCATTTCGGCAATGCGATCGGCCTCTTCCATTCCGTCAGCCGAAATCGTCAGTGTGTAGGGCGTGATGGTTCCATCATCATGCAGCGCGATCAGCGTCTCGACCGCTTCGCTTTCGCGGTCCTGAAGGTTGAGGCTGTTGAAATCGAACTTTACCTGCGCCCCGACAACCCCAGCGAGAAGCAACCCCAGACAGGCCAGGACGGCAATTGGTTTGGCATGGCTGACAATCTGCTCCGCAAAATGAAGCCCACCCGGCAATCTCAATCTCCGCCCCACATGGGCTGAGACAGAACCCACGCCCAACAAATCCAGCAGGGCCGGCAAGAGCGTGAACGACATGACAACTGCGATCACCATTCCCATTGCGGAGATCAAACCAAGTTCGGCCAACCCCCGAAACCCCGTGGGCCAGAACGACAGGAAGGCAATGGCTGTGGTCAGGCCGCACAGGAAAATGGTCGGGCCGAGCCCCCGGGCCACACGTGGCCAAACCGCATCATTGTCAACTCCACCTTCGCGCACCCGTCGGAGAATCATGTGCACCGCGAAATCGATACCCAGTCCGATGAACAGCACCGCGAATGTCAGCGAAAGTACATTGAGCGACCCGACGGTGAGGGCTGCAAATGCAGCGGTAAACACAAGCCCGACCAGAAGCGTGCCCACAGCCGCGATGATCGCCCGGAATGACCCGAGACCGAACCAAAGCAACAAGGCGACGAACCCCAAGGAAATCAGTCCGACGGTTTGTATGCTCGAAACAGCACTCTCAAGCTCGGCACTGGAAAGCGGGCCACGCCCCGTCATGCGCACGACGACGCCGTTCTCGGGCACGAGACCATGTGTCGCGACGATCTCCCGCACGGCCTGCGCCTGTGACCGTGCGATCCGTCCATCATCTCCGTCCAGAGACCCCTGAAAGATGATCAACTGACGGGTGGGCGCTGTGTCACCAAGCAGGATCTCAGCCCAGGATACAGGCGCCAAACGCCCCTGTGAAACGGCGTCGGCCGTCTGCGTGATGACTTCAGCCAACGGCAAAAGCGCAGCAGGATCACGTCCTTCCGCCCCGACGCGCGCGAACAACGCAGCCAAACCACGCAGCGAAGGATCACGCGCCAGCGTCGCAAGCGCCGGCTGCGCCTCAGCCAGTCTATCGACGAGACGACCGAGCGCATCGATCTCAAGGAACATCAATGCATGACGGAGCAGGAACTTGTCTTCGCCGGGTGCATAGGCGCTCCCGAACAGGGCACCCTTTTCGGCCATTCCGGCTCGCAGCGTCTCCATGGCAACACGGGCCTGACGCGCATCAGAACCATCGATCACGACCACACTCAAACGACGATGCTGCGGAAAGCTCGCCTTATAAGCGTCGTAATTGCGAAGAAAGCTGGCGTCTGAATCGACGAGCTCCGTCACATCCCCCTGCAGCCGCAAAGTGTTTGCTGCGAACACACCAGCCAGTAGAGCGGCAAGCATGACAACAAATACGGTGATCCACGGCCGTCCGACAACAGCCCCGACCCAGGCCGACAAAATTGATCCGATAGACACATTCACGATGCTGTATGGCCGATTGCAGTTTCGATGAAAGAGAACAACTTAGGGACTATTGAAGCAAATCGCCTGATTCGATGTGGTCGCGCACTTGTGAGCAACCCCTCAAGCCATTACGTAAACACTTCTATCTCCATGGACCTGCCATCAATAATGTTTTTGCCCCATCACACTTTTTGCGCAGCATTGCGCTTTGCGCGACTTTGCGGGCTCGCACTCGTTTTCCTTGTGCCTGTCTCTACAACAGTTCTCGCCGCCCAACTGGTGCAGGCAGCAGAGGCACCGGAGACGAACATCGTTCTGGCGCTCCAGGATGGCCTCGTCGAAATTCTGGGCAACCAAGACACGATGGCCACGCATGAGCGCAGCGTGGCTCTGACAAAGCTTGTCGAGGGCACCTTCGACATCAATGCGATGGGCGCCGTTGCCGTGGGGCTTGAAACCTATCGCAACTGGTCAGACGCGCAACGCGCCGATTTTCTGGAAGCCTTTGCACGCTTCATGGTTGCAACCCACGCTTCGCGCTTTGAAGGCGTTCGCAATCCCGAGTTCGAGATTGAAGGCAGCGAGGATGCACGCGCCGGCCGGAAGATCATACACTCACGCTATCTACACGCCGACAAGGATCCGGTCTCCATCGACTACCTGGTCCGGTCGTCCAAAGAAGGATGGCGGGTTCTCGACGTCTACCTCGATGGGACCATCAGCCTGCTGGCGCTGCACCGGTCTGAATTCGCATCCGTGCTGCGAACCAAGGGTTTTGACGGTTTTATCGCAGCCATGAATGCCAAGGCAGACGAGCTCAACCCAGGTTGAAAATATGGCGCCGCGGCACTGTCCTGCGGGACCCGGATTGCGCATACTCATCAGCAAGACAACCCCGCGGAGATTTTCATGGCTGTAACGATTGAACGCATTCGTCCGGAGTTCCTCTGGAACAAGCCCCACTTCACCAATCTGATCACCAGCGAAGGTGGCAAAACGGTTCACCTTTCCGGGCTGGTTGCCGGAACGATCGAGGGCGAACTGATCGGCCCCGGAGACCTCGCCGTCCAGATGGCTTATGTCTACGACACCATCCGACAATCCCTCGAACTGGTCGGGGCAACCCCCGCCGATGTTGTGCGCCAGCGCGTCTTTATTGTCGGGCTCACGCCTGCACAGCGTCCGATCATCATGAAAGCCATGATGGACTTCTATGGCGACGACCAATCCGCCACAAGCACATGCGTGGGTGTCGATGCCCTGCTGCTTGAAGGTGCGCTGGTCGAAATTGACGTCACCGCCGTGATCGACGCCTGACTTTTTTCGCCCAAGGGCATTTAGTCGATGAACGGGGTTGCAGCGCGTACGCCCGCGCGACTATTGTCCCGGCGATTTCACGACAGGGGCCGGCTTAGCTCAGTTGGTAGAGCGGCTGATTTGTAATCAGTAGGTCGCGGGTTCGATTCCTGCAGCCGGCACCAAGTCTTTATACCGTTTAGCGTACGCGGGCGGATTGAACGCAACCGCCCTAGCTCAGCTTCAGCCCGAAAAGCGAAACGGCGTTGGTCCGGCCGATGGCCAGCCGGTCGGCATCGGAGAGTTCGGCCTGATCAAACCAGCTGCTCCCCTGCTCCATGGATTCGTAGGGGTAGTCGATCGAGAACATCACCCGTTCCACGCCCATCTCATTGATGGCCAGATGCAGGGGCGGATCATGGAACTGGCCGCTCGTGGAAACATGAACATTGGTTTGCATGTAGGTCCGCAGGGTTTGCTTTGCCGGCAGACCTCTGGGGTTTTTCTGCAGAACATTATCGACACGCCACAGATCAAACGGGATGCGTTCGCCGAGATGCCCCAGCACCATCTGCAGGCGCGGATGGTCGTCGAACAGGCCGCCACACATAAGGCGCAGGGCATGCATCGCGGTCTCCATGGCATAGGCCCAGGACGCATAGGTCAGCCATGGGTGCCCGTCGAAGACGGGCATGTCATCGAAAAACGGGTTTCGCGGGTGCAGATAAAAGGGCACCTCCAGAGTCTCGATCGCAGCCCAGAACGGGCGATATTCGGGCTGGTCGTAATACAGATGGGTCTTCGGCCCGACCGTTTCGCTGAACCCGTTGACGTTGGCACCCAGCAGTCCCAGTTCGCCCACCGCGCGCTCAAGCTCGCGGATCGCGGCCTCCGGGTCCTGCATCGGTAAGGCCGCGAAACCGCCGAGCCGATCGGGACGTTTGCCAATCTCCCCGGCCAACAGATCATTCGCACGCCGCGCCATATCGATCGCCCTGGCCGTTTCGGTTTCGGCTTGTACGGCAGGTCCGTTGAGGGACAGGATCGCAAAGGCGACCCCGCAACGATCCATCAGCTCAATGCGCTCGCCGTGAAAATCCGCCAGACGCCGATGCAGTTCCGGAGAGCCCGGCCCGAGAGTCTCGGGCAACGCAAAATGCTCCTCGATGGTCACTTTCCCGTCCATGCCGCGTCCTCCGTCGTATCCCATATTTGATAGGGATCAATAGAAGCGATCAGACGACGGACTTCAAGCGCCCGCGCGGCGACTGACAAATCCCGTCATTCACGCTGGTTCATGAAAAATCAGGCGGCAGAACTCGCCGTTTCATCTCATATCGCCAACAGAGGTTTGTGCGGCTTAACGGGCATTTGCACGTCAATCTCGTCGTCCTTGCGAACAAGGCCGCTTGCGCGCACGACACCCATGACGCCAGCCTTGAAAACAGGCTGACCAGCGCCGTCTTTGGCTATGAGTGCCTTCAACAAGCCTTTTTGAAAGTTCTCAATTTGCACACACGGAGTCCTGCGGCCGGTCAGTTCGATACGCGCCTCACCAATCTCTAAAACAGCACCAACCGGAAGACTCAGAAGATCAATTCCACAGGTCGTAATATTCTCCCCAAGGTCACCAGGTTCGAGCGTAAATCCGCCACCAGCAAGCTCGGTAAACAACTCTGCGTGCATCAGATGGACCTGTCGGAGATTCGGCGCCGCAGCGTCCTTGTTCCTGAGATACAGATGCTGGACGGTTCTGCCGCTGTGGGCGTCTCCTTCAACACCAAGTCCTTCAACGAGTCTGATTTCATGGACCCCGGGTTTCGAGAACCCGTTCCCGGGAGAACAACAAACCGCAACAACCGTGCCCGACGCAGCCATGGACTAGACTCCTTGTTTCTCGCTCATGTTCGTCACGGTAATTGTAAACAATTGGTCGCGGTTTGGTGTTCGCAAACCGTACCAATTTTTTTCCCATCGCGTTCGATTGTGCTAGCCTTTCGCAGGCCGGGGCGCGTCAAATCCCTATCATAATCGGATAGCCCTCAGCCGAGAGGAAAGTCATCTTTCCCGACATTTTGCAGTGGAGGATATGCACCCCATCGGGCGTGCGTATTGGGTTTTTAATTTTTGTGGAGGACGTAATCATGAAGAGTAGAATTCTTTCCAAGACCGCCCTGGGCTTTGCTGCTGTTGCGGCCGGCGCAATGGCAGTCATGTCCACGGCTAACGCCGCGGACTTCAAAATGACCGCAAGCTCGAGCCACCCGCCGGTGGTGCCCTGGGTGAAAACCATTCAGGACTTTGTCGTTCCGGAATCGGTCAAACGCGCAAAGGCACTGGGCCACAACATCGAGTGGACCGAGGCTTATGCTGGTGCACTCTATAACTTCAAGAACACACTTGAAGGCATTGGCGATGGTCTCGGTGATGTGGGCTGGGTTGGCACCCTCTGGGAGCCGAACAAGCTGCCCCTTCAGAATGTCACCTTTGTCATGCCGTTCGTGACGGAAAACGTGAAGCTCGCGGCTGACCTGCAGAACGCGATGCACAATGATATTCCGGAGATGAAGGCTGCGTTTATCAAGAACAATCAGGTCTATCTCGGTCCGCAGACGATTGATGATTACGTCATCGTCTCGAAGACTCCGATCACCAGTCTGGCTGATCTCAAGGGCATGAAGTTTTATGCTCCGGGTGCCTCTGCAGCATGGCTGAAGGGTACCGGCGCCATCGGCGTGAATGGTGGTCTTCCCGTCTACTACAACGGCATCAAGACCGGCGTAACCGACGGTGCCATTGTGCCGGGAACCGGCATTGTGCCGTTCAAGCTTCATGAAGCTGCACCTTATGTGACCAAAGTCGGCCTCGGCGGCGGCATCACGGGTGCCTTGACCATGAACAAAAACACCTTCGACAAACTGCCGCCGGAACTGCAGCAGATGTTCCTTGATCTGGGTCAGGAATATGGTGAACTCGTTGCGAAACGAGTTGCCGGATTCCACAACGCCAGCTTCACCAAGATCCTGCCCGAAGCCGGAGCAAAGGTTTCCACACTGCCCCTCGAAGAGCAGAAGAAGTGGGCCGCTGGTCTTCCCGATCTTGCTGGTGAATGGGTTGCCCAGATGAAAGAAAAGGGCCTTCCCGGTGAGCAGGTGATGAGAGCCTATATGGAAGGTGTTCGCGCCGCAGGTGAGACACCTGTTCGCAACTGGGACCAGTAGGTTGAGCGAATCCGACAACCCGTCGGCAACAAAGAACGGCGGGGCTTTGGGCACGTACCAAAGCCTCGTCGGCCTTTTTATAAAACTGACATCGCTCTTCAACAGCGCAGGTTCCGTCTGGATTTTCGGCCTGATGTTTCTGATCTGCGCCGACATCATCGCGCGCGCGGGTTTCAACGCCCCGATCCGTGGTGTGACGGAAATCGTCGGATACACGCTGATCGGAGCTGTTTTTCTTCAGCTCGCGCATTCCCTGCATGTCGGGCGCTTCTCGCGCGCCGAAATGTTTATCGAGCCACTCGCGCGCAAACATCCCGTAACAGCTGCGCTGTTTCAGATGGTGTTTTCTGCCGGCGGTGTGTTCGTCTTCGGTTTGATCGCGTTCGGCACGACATCGAAATTCGAGGAAGCGTGGCCTGATCTCAAATTCGGCGTCGAAGGCGACTTTACGATCCTTGTCTGGCCGCTGCGCCTGATCATCCTGATCGGCGCGACCATGGTGGCCGTAAAATATCTTTCCCTGCTGACCGATTATGCGATCGACCTGCGGCAGCATTTGAAAGCCCGCAAATCAGCCGAAAAGAAAGAGCCGCTCGGCCTTTACTACCTGTTCATTCTGGTCGCGCTTTTCGCGGCCGGCTGGTACGTGGCGACCGGTGAGTTCACTCGGGTCGAGATCGGGCTGTTTTCACTCGCCGGTATGATCGTGGTCATTTTCATGGGCCTGCATATCGGCATCGGGCTCATCCTTCTCGGCTTTGCCGGCATCTGGATGATGATGGGGTCGCCCAATATTGCGATCAACACCGTCAAGCTGGCCTCCAACGAGTTCCTGCGAAACTTTTTCTTCGGCGTGATTCCGCTGTTCGTCCTTATGGGACTTGTGGTGAACGAGTCCGACGTCGGGGGCGACACCTTCGATGTGGCCCGCTGGGCACTGCGAAAGGTCAAGGGCGGGCTTGGCGTGGCCACCGTGGCGGCGAACGCCGTCTTCGCCGCCATAACAGGATCATCCATCGCGTCGGCAGCTGTCTTCACCAAGCTGGCGGCCCCCCACATGATCAAGCACGGCTACACGCCCACCTTCGCGGTCGGCACCGTTGCGGGCAGTTCTGTTCTTGGCATGCTCATTCCGCCAAGCCTGCTGCTCATCATCTATGGCTTTGTTGCCGAGCAATCCGTCGGATTGCTGTTCCTGGCCGCCGTGATCCCGGGAATCATTCTCGCCATCGCCATGGGGCTTTCCATTGTTGCAATGGCGCATTTCTGGCCGAGTTATGTTGGTCGCCCGAACGAATCCGAACAGGTGAACCTGAAAATCGGTGATGCCGCGCAGATGGTGTTCCCGATCATCCTTCTGATTGGCGCCGTCATGGGGGGAATTTATGGCGGGCTGTTTACGCCCGTTGAAGCCGGTGCGGTCGGTGCAGCCGGTGCGCTCATCATTGCACTGATCAAGCGTCGGCTGACCTGGCCCAAGCTCTGGACGGTGCTGCTCGAAACCGGACACACAACAGTTTCGATCCTGTTCCTGATCATGGCCGCCAATATCTATGGCCGGATGCTCGCCCTTTCGGGCCTGCCCCAGTTTGCCAGTGAGTTTATCGGCGGGGCCGATCTCGGTTTCTTCTGGTTCATGGTGTTCTACATCATCCTGGTCATCATCCTGGGTATGTTCCTGGATGCGATCTCGATCATGCTGATCATTCTGCCGCTGGTGCTGCCGATTGTTCAGGCCTTTGGCGGCGATCTGATCTGGTTCGGAATCGTGACGGTCATCGCCGTGGAGATGGGATTGCTGACACCCCCACTTGGGATTGCGGTCTATGTGGTGAGATCCACGATCTCAGACTCATCGATCACCCTTAATCAGATTTTCAAGGGTGCCTTCCCGTATGTGGTCATCATGCTGGCCGTGACAATCCTGCTGATCGCGTTTCCGCAATTGTCGCTTGTTTTGCTCAACTAGGACTTGTCCGTGAATGCACACGGTCAGGCGGGGAATACCATGTCGCCTGTGATCGCTCCGACGATATCTGCCCACGGTGCCGCCATGCCGGCGGTTGGCTATGGCACGATGCTGTTCCCCGAACCCGAACGCGCGGTCGGCCTCGTCCAGCATGCCCTTGCCTGCGGCTATCGCCATATCGACACAGCACGAAAATATGGTTCGGAGCAATGGGTCGGTGAAGGCATCCGCGCTTCAGGCCTTCCCCGCACCGACCTCTGGGTGACCACCAAAGTGACCGAGGAAAATGCGAAAGCCGATGATTTCGCCCGATCGGTCGAGACAAGTCTGGAAACCCTCGGTCTGGACTATGTTGATCTGCTGTTGATCCACTGGCCCCAGCCGCGCGTGCCGCTCGAAGAAACACTTGGCGCATTGGCGAGGGCCAAACGCGACGGGCTGGCGCGCAATATCGGCGTGTCAAATTTTACCATTTCTCTGCTCGACGAGGCTGTCGCCAAATGCCCGGAGCCGCTGTTCACCAACCAGATCGAGTATCACGCCTATCTGCGTCAGGACCGACTGATCGCGGCATGCCGGAAACACGGCCTGCTGGTCACTTGCTACGCCCCGCTGGCACGCACGGCCGTCATGAAAGACCCGGTGGTCAAGGCCATCGCCGCCGGTCACAGCAAGACCCCCGCGCAGATCGCCCTGCGCTGGCTCGTCCAGCAACCCGATGTGGGTATCGTGCCACGCGCGCTGGAATTCGCGGAAATCGAAGAAAACATCGAGCTGTTCGATTTTGTCCTGACCACACAGGAAATGGACGCCATCGGTGCCCTGCGGGACAACAACCTCCGCGTTGTCAGCCCTGAAGTGCGTCGCCCAGACTGGGACGAAGGTTAGGCCCAAGAACGTCGGCAACAACCCGACCTCCAGTGCAAAACACAGCTGCGCCAGCCACCAATGGGCTCATCTGCTGAGGTTTATCGCGGAATCCACGGGTCAAACAGACCAACAAATCTGCCAACCCACGCAAATGTGATGCACAATCGGGAAGAGAATACCGGTCACGGGATGAACAAACCCGAACTCTCAGCTTGTGTTTCCCGGAAAACATCAAGATTGTTGTACCCAATGAGAATGGATATCAGCGCGGCACCGTCATGAATATGGAATCCCCTCAGAATCGAACCGGTGAAAATGTTCTCGACAGAGATCCGGGGACGCTCACGCTCGACGATTATGTGACCTACAAGGTCACTGTTCTTGCGCAAATGTTTGGTCGGGAAGCTGCCCGCATCTACTCTTCAAAGTGGGGCCTGTCACTTCCCCAGTACCGCATCATGACTGTTCTGTCGAAGCTGCCCGGCATGTCGCTTCGCGAGCTGACAGATCAGACCCAGATGGATAAGGGACAAATCAGCCGTGTGATCACCCAGATGGAAGCCGATGGTCTGATCACCCGGGAATCGGACGAGAATGACGGACGCCGTCTTATTCTGACGCTGACCCCTTCGGGCGCTCAACTGTTCCAGCAAACAATCGGTACGGCAGAGTCGCGACAGAAGGCCATCCTGAGCGTCCTCTCACGCGAGGAACAGGACAATCTGAATGCAACGCTGTCCAAGCTTTCCAATCATATGCGCGCGCGTCTGAACACAGACTGAAGCGCGCAGGACGCTCTAACGAGAGCGCCAGACAATGATGGCCGCAGTCGCGGCAACTGCCAGCACAATCAAAAGGTGATCGACGCCCAGCATTGGATGCAGGATGCTCCCGTCATGGGGATGGGCAACACCCGTCTCATGGGCAAACGCGGGGACCGCAAGGAACATGCTGATAAGCACGGCGGATACTGTCTTGAACATTCTCATTTACTCTCTCCTGTCGCCTAAGCGCGACCTACTCTGCCGCATCCACGGCCTGAGACATTGTAGCGGTTCCTGACGCGACGTCGACCAGCCCACCCATCACCAATATGAATTCTACAACCTCATCGATTCCGACACCGGCCTTCAAATTCGAGAAAAGATAAGGACGCTCGCCGCGCATTTTGCGGGAATCCCGATCCATCACATCCAGATCAGCACCGACATGGGGTGCCAGATCGATTTTGTTGATGACCAGAAGATCCG
>Ga0181601_10005592_pt1 | contig 10444 bp, 6 predicted proteins | sample 041ome_8_FD_133020 | JGI IMG/M metagenome (GOLD analysis project Ga0181601, IMG submission 133020) | Coastal salt marsh microbial communities from the Groves Creek Marsh, Skidaway Island, Georgia - 041407BS metaG (megahit assembly) | ecosystem: Environmental > Aquatic > Marine > Intertidal zone... | reverse complement strand
TTGATTCCCGAAATATGGAGTCGCTTAAGGGATTATGAAAATGATCCACAGGATATGATTGAGAAAGGACTTCTCGAAAAAGTACCTGCTTTTGAGTTGAATGGAAAAAAACTCCCAACTGAATATCTAGGTTATCGAATTACCAGAAGATTTGCTCATGAATTTCTCGGTAGAATATTCACCGACCCTATTTCTGTATTTCCGGAAGACATGCTTAAGCCAGAACTTCAAGACGGTGAACAATATGCAGACAGTATTGAGAATCTTGTGGAAGCAGGCAAGTTGGTGGCTGAAAGATATTTCAAGGATGGGTGTGCAGAAAAAGCGTGTCCTCCTCTTCAGGCACTTTTGGAAATAATGGCCCATGGTAACTGGGAGGGTAAAGGGTTGATGGATCCGGAGTTTAGAGGCCTATTTAATCCGGAAGCCATTCTTTCCAGCGATTGGTATAAACGACGCTTGGACACAAGAATTGAAGTCACCAAAGACTACTGGAAAAAAAGAATAAACTACTTGGAGGAGTTTCTAAAAGATCATGTTAACCGAGAAGCATCTGAAAGGTTAGGTATTCAACAAAGACTCGATTTTTCTAAGGATGCACTTTCCAGACTTGATGATAAACCAGAGGCGATTAGGCGAATACATGGATGCTTGGGGACTGACCCGGGAATTTACGAATAAATATTTAAATTTCCACTAATACACTCCGAGCTCATGCTCAATAACAGGCTCGCCATTTATATCTTGAATACTCGCATGCACTTTGGGCCCATTTGGTAACCAGTCGATTTTCAGAAGGCCGAAATTTTCATCAAAGTATCTTTTTCCCACACGGTAGATGTTTTCTTCAACTTTTGGTCGTAACTTTTGATTCATCGCACTTGATGTTATATCAAATAGAGGGTAGGGGAGCGCTCCTTCAAGTTTGGAAATTTCACTCGAGTGTCTGTCTCCGCTTAAAATTATGGTGCCGTTACTATTTTGTTTTTTTAACATCTCCAAAAGCTTCTTTCTTTCCTGAGGAAAATTGCCCCAAGTTTCCCAACCGTGAGTGGTAGAAACCACCTGAATGCTACTGGCAATTATTCTCAGTTCTGCCTTTTCACTAAGTGTTTTCTCGAGCCATACCCATTGATCTCGGCCCAGAATTTCCGCTTCTGTTGAGTCATTAGGAGCATAAGGGCCTTTTCCGCTTTCCCTTACTTTGGATCGTTTAAGTGAGGTTCGGAAGTATCGGGTATCCAAAAGAATGAACTGTACGCGCCTACCGGGCGGACCGACTATCAGACTATCGTAGATACCGGGAGTCTTTCTTCGCAAAGAGTTGGCCGGCTCACTTAGAAAATCAAGGAAGATATTTTGGGACTCCGCTTTCTTAGGGAATTCCTTACCCGCATCGTTTTCTCCGTAATCATGATCGTCCCAGATAGCAAGGACACGAGAATTTTGACGAAGCTTTTTAAAGCCGGGTACCGATGAAAACTCATTCCATTTATCTTTGAGTTTTTGCATGTCACGGGTGTCACCATAAATATTATCTCCAAGCAGAACGAAAATATCCGGTTTTTTACTCAATACACTTTCCCAAATTGGCTGAGGCCTGTTCTGCTTTAGGCATGAACCAAAGGCAATCGTGTTAATTGCTTTTTGTTCAGCCTGGATCGATATACCTAAAAATATGGTTACAATCGTAGTAGTGAAAAATTTCAAAGGGTATAGTTTCATTTGAGATGTTGATCCGCAAAATCTAGATATTGGTTCCAATCATAAGCCGTTACATCGTGTTTGCCATTGCGAACATGATAGCCAATCTGTCGATGTACAGGCCGGTTGAGCATGGGTTGTTTCTTGGCTCCGAAACTCTTACCAAACAACTGATAAACAGGCTCTGCATGGAGGGCAGAAAGAAATTCACCTTTGGGGTCAGCCCATCGGTCCTCCTCGGCTGATGCGATATAAACCGGGCGGGGAGCAGTTAAAGCAATCAGCATGTGTTGGTCTACAGGGCAATTTTCTTCTTTATCGTTATATTTCTTATAATTTTCACAAAACCAATGAGGAAAAGAAGTGTTTATCCGCTTAACAGTTTCACCAAAACGACGCCTGCTTAATGCGGCTCCACCGCAGCCTGAATTATTGGAAATTACCATCGCAAACCTTTCATCGATTGCGCCTGCCCAAAGAGATGTTTTACCAAGCCTCGAGTGACCCATAACTGCAACTCGCTTTCCATCAATTCGGGGATCCTGCTCGAGATAGTCCAAACATCTGCTTAAACCCCAAGCCCACCCCGCAATCGAGCCCCAGTCTGACCACTTTCGTTTTTCCGATTCAATGAGGGGAAACAAAGCGTGTATTCCGTTTTGAAAACCATCATCAAAATCTGGATCGATATCCCCATAGTAAACGGTAGCGAAAGCATAACCTCGGTTAATCATTTCATTAATGGCCCAACGGGATGCTGCCAGCCCTCTGTCTATCTCTCTCGCTTGGTTATCTTTTATACCATTGCGATTTCTTACCCAAGTATTTGGCAGAAGAATGGCGGGATCTGAGTGAACCGTGTGATTTCCCTGAAAATTAAGCGTGAGAAAAGCTGGGAGTGGTTGGTTGGAAACCTTTGGTAAATATAGCAGTAGGTTGATTGATAGGGCTCGGTTGGATTCTCCCAAAAGAATCGCCACTTGCTTGCGAATCGCCTTGCCACCTAAAGCATCTTGCCCCTCTTCTACGATTTCAATCCGCATGGGTATCCTATTTTCAGGTGACTCACCATACACTTCTTCCTTAAATAACTTTAATATTTCAGGTCGCCTTTTCTCTATCCAAGTTTGGGCAGTCTCAACCTTTGTCCCGTCTTGGCAGACTAATGGGTCAGGCAATTCATAAGCAATAACTTTGGATTCGTCGTACAGATATCCTTTTGGTTGTGCATTCATAGTCATCGAAAAGATAAGAAAACTATAAATTCTACCGAAAAGAGAGTTGTGCTTCATGCCTATGTTCATGAAACCCTAAATTCTGGAAAGCAAGTCTCAAAGAGACTTTTAACCTACTCAAGCTGCAAGCCTTGTCGTGGGATTTAGAAGCTTTTGAAACAATGCGTCTCTCCGTTCTCTGGCTATAGATATGTCGCTTGTTCTAAGGGAATGCCTGATCCGCTCAGCTGTTACGGGTGTTGGGTATATCGTGTAGTGAATCCACCATGTTCCATTGTTGTTCCAAAGATGATGGTTTTCATTGGAGTCATCTATTCGCAGGGCCAATTCCTCTGCTTGATTTACTATTAGTTTATTCATTGCGCGTATTTCCTTTCGGTTGATTACACGCTTCACTCGCAAATAATGCGAGGAGAGCGCAGTTTTCGGTTTTGCCAAGACCGCACATCCCGGTGTTTAGACCTTGTACCACCGTAGAAGCTCTCGCACTCGGTTGGTAACCCGATTATGGGTTGTCTATGGATGAAGCAAATGGCTGTTTAAAAAGAACTAAAGTTAATAATGGGAGAAGTCTGACCATTAGGCAAACATTTCCCGTGTCATAATAGAGGTTCGCTTACCAAGTATTTCCGAGACTAATTTTCCCAATGGATCTTCCCGACTCCCAGCATTCATGCGCCAGGCCTACTTCCTTAAAAGAAAACTCCTCGGCATGCAATAAAGGCTTAATTTCCCCGTTTTCCACCAGTTCAGTTATCTTGTTAAGAATGTTTCCATGTTGTTCCCGGTATTGGTTTTTTAAAATTGGAAGCAACATAAAGACGACATGTAGGCTGAGACTTTTTACATGGACCTGGGTAAGGTCATGTTTTGAACGTGCAGCAATGGAAACAACGGTTCCGTATTCCTTGGCTGCCTCGAAGGAGTGATCAAGGCAAGTTCCGCCAACTGTGTCAAAAACTAGGTCATAGCCCATACCTTCAGTAAAATGTTCAACATACTTATCAGGGCTCATTTTTGAGTAATTAATCACATGGTCAGCACCAAGATCTTGAGCGAGTACTTCTTTTTGTTCGTTGGAAATAGTGGTGTGCACTTCAGCCCCCAGTGCTTTTGCCAGTTGCAAACCAAAGTGACCGACTCCGCCCGCTCCTGCATGCACAAGAACCCGCTGTCCCTTGGCTAGGGAACCACGATCAATAAGTGCATTCCAGCTGGTAATCCCAATTAAAGGTAAAACCGCAGCTTCCCTCATGGAAAGATTGGCTGGCTTTTTGGCAAGTAATTTGGGATCAGCTAGGGCGTATTCGGAAAGAACACCGGGCATATCCCTGAAGCCACCTATGCAACCGTACACTTCATCACCCTCTTCCAGTCCTTCCACTCCAGAACCCACTTCTGTAACTATCCCGGCCACATCACCATGAAGTACTCCCGGTAAATCCGGCCCAATTGCAGATAAAATTCCCCCCCGAATCTTACAATCAACTGGATTAACGCTCGATGCACATACTTTAATGATAACATGGCCTTGTTGCAGAACTGGATGTGGGATTTCTGCCAAATCAAAACCTTCCACGCCTCCGTGTTCTCTTAAGAGAATCGCTTTCACGAATAATTATGCAAATAGGTCATGCACCACTTTGCCATGAACATCCGTTAATCTGAAGTCTCTACCCGAGTAGCGATAGGTCAGCCTTTCATGATCTAAACCTAGGGCATAAAGAATGGTTGCATGCAAGTCGTGCATATGAACGCGATTATCAACTGCAACTCCACCAATTTCATCCGTCGAACCGTAAGAGATTCCAGGTTTAATTCCACCTCCAGCAAGAAAGACCGTAAACCCTCTGGGGTTATGATCCCTACCATCCTTATTCTGAGAAAAGGGTGTTCTTCCAAATTCTCCACCCCACCATACTAAGGTATCTTCAAGCAAGCCTCTCGCTTTGAGGTCCTGCAGTAATCCCGCAACCGGTTTATCAGTAGCTTTGGCATGGTCAGCATGCTTAGGCATATTCCCATGCTGGTCCCACCTTGGGTTAGCCGATTCATCCGAATAGTTTACACTGACAAACCTAACTCCACGTTCGACCATTCTTCTCGCGAGTAAACATTGTTTACCAAAATCATCGGTGTGTTTTTCGTCGATTCCATAAATAGATTTGGTGGCAGCAGTTTCTTTGGACAGGTCAGTAAGTTCTGGGGCTTCCGTCTGCATTCTCCATGCCAGCTCATAATTGGAAATGGTCGCTTCTAAATTATCATCACCCGGATGGGAGTTTAGTTGATACGAATTCAATTCTTGGAGTAATCCAAATCGATCCTCGCGTTGTGATTCGCTAAGCATTGAATTCTCGATGTTTTTGAGTTTGGCTCCACTGATATTCCCTGCCCGTCCGAGTGCCGTTCCTTGATGGATGGATGGTAAGAAGGCATTACCGTAATTTCGTGGTCCTCCTTTACTTGCCGAAGGGGAGATTGTTATAAAAGCGGGAAGGTTTTGGTTCTCGGTTCCAAGACCGTAAGAGATCCAGCTCCCCATCGATGGACGCACCAAGTTGGTCGCTCCAGTGTGCATAAACAAGGTCGAAGGCCCGTGTGCGACACCTTCGGTGTGCATTGAATGAATAAATGCCAAATCGTCGACATGTTTTGCCACATGTGGAAACAGGGATGAAACATGCCGTCCGCATTCGCCGTATCTTTGGAAATCCCAAAGTGGTTTCATCAAAGTCCGCTTGCTTGCTTTTCCAAAAGTATTCGTTCGTACGCCCACAAAATCAATTTCTTTGCCGTCATCGGCAAATAAGGCGGGCTTGTAATCAAAGGTATCCACATGACTGGGGCCACCGGCCATAAAGATAAAAATCACTCTTTTGGCTCGTTGTGGAAAGAGAGATGTTTTGGGCAGAATAGAACTTGGCGGATTTCCATTTAGGGATTGCATCGCATTGAATGCCAAAGCACCAAAACCACAGGTGGTTGTCTTAAGCATTTGTCTTCGCGAATACATTGTATGTGACTTTATCGAATTATCCTGTCTGTTAATTTAGATACCTGAAATCTAAGCACGCAAAAAGCGAGTGTACAAGTCCATCTAGGCGAAAGTCTTCAGATTTTTTTTCCTTACTTTCCTCGAGAAATCGAATGGATGCGTCCATTTCTTCCCTTCTCGGTTCTCGGTTTAAACAGGTCAAAAAAATCAATCTGATTTTCTCTTTTAGATCCATGCCCTGATTTTTTGTAATCAGTTCTGTGGTCAACTGTGCTTGTTTCATAACAAACTCATTATTCATCATAAAAAGAGCCTGGGTTGGAACCGAACTGGTATTGCGATTGCCGGAAACCAATCCAGGGTTTGGATAATCAAACACCTCAAATAATTCCGGGAGTTTGTTTCGGTTGATTTTATGAAATAGCGAGCGGTTTTTTTCCAGAGAAGGATTATGAAAGGATATCTGCCCGCTGGAGACAAGCATAGCATCTCTGATCGCCTCCGCCTGGAGTCTGCGCCTATTTTGCCTGGAAAAAAGCTGATTTTCTGGATCTTTTTCCAAAGACAGCTGACTTCCAAAAGTTGACATTTGGTAGGTATTTGAAAGCACAATTTTACGGAGTAGCGATTTGGTTGACCATTGGTTCTTTCTCAAATAATCAGCAAGATAATCCAATAACTTAGGATGGCTTGGGCGGTCACCCATTTCCCCAAAATTGTCAGTGCTTTTCACGATTCCCCGTCCAAATAAGTGATGCCAAACACGATTTGCATAAACCCGTGCAGGTAAGGGATTATTCGGAGAAGCAATCCATTCCGCAAGTTGCAATCGACCACTTGTTCCGTCAGGAATTCTGGCACTGGAGGACTCGTTGGGCGGAGTCGCTACCTTAAGGAAACCTCTTTTTACAATCGGACCCAGGTTACGAATTTCACCCCTAAGATGGATATGCCAGTCGCCCGTCTTTTCCTGTTCGCGAACAGACATCACTTTTTGCACTTTGGGTGGTGCATTTCTTTTATGCTTCTCAATGGCTTCCTTACATCTCTCAACTTCTCTCTCTGCTTCTTCAATAACGGATTTGGAGACTATTTTTTTACCTACATTCTTTGATTCAGAAGATGCAGTGTTTTCTTTAGTTTCTTCGACTCGTAGCAATCGAACCGCATCTGCGATGACATAATTACTGGTTCCTTCTGTGGTAATCTGCACGGCATCCCTTTCACTCTTCTCAAACCTAAAAATTCCCAGTGAAACAAATGTATTTAATATTTTGGGAGGCTTAGTTTGATCAATGAATACCTTTTGCTCACCATCAGCATGCATTACGGTTACAGGAGTATTTTTCGATCGGTTTGGCCCGAATGGGTAGGATACTTGTACATCAAATTGCCCTCCCTCTGAGATTATTGCCCGGTAGGTGATGGATTTATTTCCTTTCTCTGAATTATTGTCATGGAGATAACCCTTGCCCACATAGCCAGAAGTGTGAGTTGAGGAAATCCATTCACCCGTTACTTTAGCTTCCGTATTATCGATCACAATTCCCTCTAGGATTAGTGGGTCGATGGATTTTTCTGACTTCGTGTCCCCGCCAAGCGACTTTACTTTGGAAATGGCTTCCTTCAATTTTTTCTCAAGTAAACCCAAAGTCTTTTGATGTTCATTTCTTTGAGTCACAAATGCATCTCGCAAATCCCTTTCATGAAAACGAGCCACATTTCCCGGAACCAGACTGTTTGTGCTACGAAATATCCCCGCCATCGAATAATAATCCTGTATGGGGATCGGATCAAATGGATGATCATGGCAACGGGCACAGTCCATTGTAAGCCCCATAAAGGCTTTTCCTACAGCACTTAGTTGCTCGTCCACAACTTCCATGCGTAAAAGCTCTTTATCCTGCAATTCATAGTTATGAGGGCCAAGTGCTAAAAAACCCGTGCCCGTAAGTTTTTCATTAATTTCTGTTTCAGAGGAGGATTGCATCAGGTCTCCTGCGATTTGCTCCTTAATAAAAAGATTAAATGGTTTATCCTTATTGAAACTTTCAATTACATAATCTCGATATCGATGAGCATTTGGAAAAGGATTATTTCTTCCTCCTCCAGTAGTGTCAGCATACCGGGCAACATCCAACCAATGACGTCCCCACCTCTCACCAAAACGAGGAGAATTTAAAAGGCTTTCCACGAGATGTTCCCACGCATTAGGGGATAAATCATTCTGAAAGTCTTTGACCTGTTTCGGAGAAGGTGGAAGCCCGGTTAAATCAAAAAAGATCCTGCGGACCAGTGTTACTGGATCTGCCTTGAGCGCGGGGGATAAGTCTTTCTTTTCAAGTTTGTCCAAAATGAAACGATCAATGTCATCCACTACCCACTCCAAATTTTTCGGTTGGGGTAATTCGAGGACTTTTACAGGTTTGAAGGACCAGAACTTTCTCCCGTCTTCCAAACTTTTGGCTTTTAAACCGCCTACAGCTGAAATTTCGCTGATCGGAGATTTTCTAGGGTCTGGGGCTCCCATTGCAATCCACTCCATGAAATCCTTACGTATTCCATTCGACAATTTACCGGAAGGGGGCATTTGCAGATCATCATTTTCATAACCTAGGGCAGAATAAAGTATACTTTCGAGAGGTTTTCCAGGTTTGATAACTGCTCCACTCTTCCCCCCTCTTTTCCAGCCCTCGCTTCGGTCAAGAAGCAGACCGCCTTTTAGCTTTTTAGATTTGGCGGAATGACATTCGTAACAATGTTCAGCGAGAACTGGACGAATTTTGTTTTCGAAAAATTCAATCCCTTTGTCAGAGTCCTTTGCATGAATTGTAGCACAAAGACAACAGAGACTAAAAAATATAAATTTTACCAAAAAAGTCATACAAAGATTGTACCAGTATTTCCAATGCCATCAGTTATAACCTCGGTTGTAAAAATTAAAGATTCGCATTCTTTATATTTGATTTTGAGGGTCGATCAGTAAAGCATCATACACATGAGTCAAATTAACCTAAATCGTCGTCAATTCCTCAATCGCACTTCAATGGCCGCGACATCAGGAATCCTTGCATCCTCCTCTTTTCCATTTATAGCTTCCGCCCAAGATAGTTCTGCGAACGAACGTCTCCAATTTGCTGCTATTGGCGTAGGCGGGCGTGGGGCAGGTATTGCCAATAATGCCCGCAGACTTGCAGATATTGTGGCCGTTTGTGACCTAGATACCCAACGGATTGACCGCGTAAATAAGTCATTGGCTCAAGGGAAAGCGAAAGGCTATCAGGATTATCGAAAGATTTTAGATCGTAAAGATATTGATTTTGTTACCATTGGCACGACTGATCATTGGCATACCCGCATTGCTATTCACGCAATGCAGGCGGGAAAAGATGTTTATTGCGAAAAACCGCTTACCCTTACCATAGAGGAAGGAAAACAAATTTGTAAGGTAACCAAGGAAACTGGACGCGTATTTCAGGTAGGCACTCAGCAACGAAGTGAAATGGGCCAGAAATTTCTAACCGCTATTGGTATTATCCGCGAAGGGAGAATCGGGAAAATCAAAAAAGTAACCTGCAACATTGGGGGTGGGCCCAAAGGTGGACCTTTCAAAAAATCTGATCCGCCTTCCAATATCGATTGGAATATGTGGCTAGGGCAGGCACCAATGGTCGACTACATCAAGGAACGCTGCCACTATCAATTCCGCTGGTGGTACGAATACTCGGGTGGAAAAATGACCGATTGGGGAGCCCACCATGTGGATATTGCACAGTGGGCTATGCAACAGGACGGAGTAGGGCAGGGGGTTCTTTCCCTCGAACCTATCGTTGGAGAACATCCCATTCCTCTCAAAAATGGAATGCCTACCAAAGACGACCATTATAACACATCCCACAACTTTCACATTAAGTGCATGTTTCCGAAAAATATGGAGATGAATATCGTAAGCCAGTCCAAGGAGGGAAATGGTATTCTCTTTGAAGGAAGCAAAGGAAATTTATTCGTGTCCCGAGGTAAACTTACCGGCCCTGCGGTCGACGAACTCAAGGAAAAACCACTTTCAGCCCAAACCGTCTTGGATGTCTACAAAGGCAAGAAGACCACCAATCATATGGAAAACTTCTTTGAGTGCATGAAAGACCGCTCTGATCCGATTTCTGATGTCTACACTCATCATAATGCCATGACTACCTGCCACCTAGCCAATATCTCCATTCGACTTGGCAGAAAGCTAAAATGGAATCCAAAAAAGGAACAAATTATTGGTGATGATGAGGCAAACCAATGGCAATCCCGCGAACAAAGAAAAGGATTCGAAACAAATACTTAATATTTATTAAATTTAAATAAATCTCCTGAGGTTTGCATCACAATCCTTAATCCAAGATCCGACCTATTCGCTGAGGTACTCTCCTAACGTTAAAGCTGTGGTGCGCCGTGAGCGTCAGCGAGCGGCGTCACCACCAGCGACTTGTTCGACCATTTTGGTTTTATTGATCATCGA
>Ga0181601_10005589_pt1 | contig 10447 bp, 10 predicted proteins | sample 041ome_8_FD_133020 | JGI IMG/M metagenome (GOLD analysis project Ga0181601, IMG submission 133020) | Coastal salt marsh microbial communities from the Groves Creek Marsh, Skidaway Island, Georgia - 041407BS metaG (megahit assembly) | ecosystem: Environmental > Aquatic > Marine > Intertidal zone... | reverse complement strand
TTTAACCCCTCTTCTATCCCAACACCGTGAAAACTTTTAGGTGAAGATCTGCAGTCTTTATCATAACAAGACTTATAAATCCATGGCATATTTAGTTTTTGACAAATTTTTGCAATAGCTTCAGCCATAAATAATGCATGATCTCTATTTTCAATTGCACATGGTCCACCAACAAAAGCAAGAGGTAAAGTGCCTCCTATTTTAACTTTTTCAACATTGCCGTATCCAATTTCTATTTCTTTAGTCATTTTTCTTTTTATTAATTAAAATCATTTCAAAATACTGACTCGCAAAATTTCTGAAAAAATACCTGTTAAATACAAGTCTATTACTAATATTAAAATTTCCAACTGGAAAAACATCGAAATATTTCATTAAAAAATTTGAGTTCTTGTAATCAAATATATTTATTGAATCATCATAAGTCTTATCAAAATAAGGGCTACTAAAAATTCTATTAGAGTAATAAATATTTTTTGAATTTTTAAAAATTCCACTCTCTGTATAAGTTTTAAATGTTTCTTTTTTCATCTCTCCTAAACTGAAAAAATTTGAAACTAGATCAACCTTAAAATTTTCAATTAAATGGAAATCATTTGCATTTACATATAAGATTGAACCTTTACAATCACTAATAGATTTTATGGATTTAATCTTATCCGGTAAGATATGATTTGATTCTGGGTATAGATTTTTTAAATAGATAAAACTTCTCATTAACTGGTGATTAAAATCAACCAGAATTAGGGTTGTGTTTGGAAAATATTTTTTCACTAAGCCTTGTAAACCCCCGTAATAAGATCCGACATCTAACCAAATAGAACTATTATCCAATAACTTAAATTTTTTGATTTGTGACAAAATATAAAGGTATCTCAACCATCTTGTAGTTACTGAGTATCCTTGGACTAAAGGGAAATTTATTGCACCTGGAGTAAGATTTTGAGGGTTTTCCTTTAATAAATATTCACCATCGTTTTTTAATATAACCTCTATATCATCAACCATACTTGAATATTCGAATATGTGATTAAGTCTCTTTTTTAAGATTTTTATTAAAAAAGAAAGTAAAAAATTACTTTTTAGCCCTAAAAAGATTTTTGAGATAAATGTCATGGGAAATTTTAAACCCATATCATTTTGACTATCCCAATTCCTAAAATTATTATAAGATAATTGTTTTAAATTTTTTTCTGATTGCTTAATGATTCTTTTATGTTTTGAATCAATTTTAATTTTTGAGACAGTTTTTTCCCCTTTAGAATTCTCTTTGAATTCTAATATTAATTTATCAATATCTAACATTTCAATTATTTAATTGCTAAAAAGCCTTGAAAACAGATGTCTTTTACAACAGTTGTTATATCCTTAAATCCTGCTCTTTTCAACATATCTAAATTTCCATTTGTTGAGAATGGTTCCATAACTCCTTTCAAACTTCTTGTTTTATTAATAATCTCCTCATGGGAGTACCCCATATCAAGTTTATAATCATTGTATAGAGTTGTAAATATATCTTGAAATCTTGCATCTGAATATCTTACTTTTTCAAAAAATAAAAAAGCACCACCCCATTCAAGTGATTCATAAATCTTATTAATTAAACTTTGCCTATGTTTTGGATGAATAAACTGAATTGTAAAATAGCTTATTAAAAAATCATTTTTTTGAAATTCAAATGTAGTCGCATCTTCATTATAAAATTCTAATTTGGAAGGTTTAATTTTATTTTCAACCTGTTTGTTTTTAGCATATTTGATCATATCATTTTCTACGTCAAGCCCAATAAAAATTGCATTTTCTTTATTTATATTGTGCTTTGCTAAATCAATAAGAAGTTTTCCTGTTGAACATCCTATATCATAAATCAATGAATCATTTTTAATAAAAAAGTCACTTAACTTAATTATTAATTCGTGTCCTCTATTATAAATAGGAACAGATTTGGAAACATGGGATTCAAATTCATTAACTACTTCTCCCGAAAATTTCCAATTTGCATTTTCTGATTTTATATTATCTCCTGTTTTACTCATAATTTATTCTTAAGATATTGTATTAAACTTTTACTATCAAAAACAATAGAATCTAACAATTCAAAATATTTATGGTAAGTTTTTGGTGCATAAAATATTGATTTATTACTTATATCAGTCTGAGTTTTATAAGTTGAAGTGTAGGGAAGGTTAATAGCTACATCGAAATTTTCTCCTTCCATATATATTGATTCGTAAGGATCAATTATTTCAAAATCAATATTTTTAAAATTCAGTTTATTTAAAATTTTTTCATAAAAAGGAGCTAAAGTTTCGTTTTTAATTGAATATTTAGGCTTAATAAATAGCTTAATTCTATATTCTGAGGCAATTTCCATGATTTCGTCATAGAATTCATTTAAAAATTTTGTTGAACAAAACAAATCCCCTGTAAAATTTCTTGTAAGAGTTTTCTCAAAGGTTTCAATAGGTAAGTCGAAAACTACAATGTTTCTTGTCGACTTATCCAAAGATATTTTTTTTAATTTTTCAAAACCCAAATTTGAATTTTTTTCATTTTCTAAATATTTAATTTTGAATAAGTTAAGTTTAAAATTTTTATTGATTTTCTGAGTTAAAGTATTATAAAATTTGAAATGACTTGTCAGATTAACTTGTGTGTGTGGATTATATAAACTAAATATATGAAAGCTCATTTCTTTTAAAATATCATTTAAATTAATGGAATTAATATCATGTAATAAGAGTTTATTTATTTGCTGTGAGGGTGGTATAAAAATATTTTGGCTATAGTTATAAAACTGAAAATTTGTGTGATCTATTTTATACTTTAAATTACCGATATCATAAAATTGATTAAAATAAAGATATTGATTTTCAGACTCAATTTTTGAGATTATATTTTTAATAAAACTCCCTCTAACATATAGTTTGAAATAATAGATAAAGTTAAAAATTCCCTTTTTCTTATTTATGAAAAAGTCAAATAAAGCAAAATAAATTGCTGATGGAATTTGAAATAATTTAGTTAGTTTGATTTTTTTTTTAACCAAATCTCTAGCATAAAAGTTTAAGGTTTCATAATTAGAGTTGTTATTTTTTAAACTTGGTCTTTTATACTCGTCAATACTAAGTATTTTAATTTCTTTTGATAGTTTATTATTATTTAAAAGATATCCAATGAAGGAGGAATTATGTGGTGAAAACTCTTTTCTAACAAAAGAATGTGTAGGAAAACCAAAACAAATGATATTGTAATTTGAATTTCTTTTGTTGAAAAATTCAAATTCACTCAATGACAAAAAAATAGTATTAATAAAAACTTTAAAAAAGTAAAAAATTGAATTAATAAAAGACCAAACAACAAATCCATTCTTACCTAGTCGTTTAGTTAGTTTGTATATCTCAATTCGTTTTTTTAAATGACCTTCAATAAAAAAATTTATTGAATCAACGTTAAATTGGTAATCAGAGTTTTCACAATTGATTTTTAAATATTTAAATATAAATGTGTTTAAATCACAATTTGAATTTTCTAAAAATGTAATTTGATTTTCTATCTTTTCTATTTGATTAATTGAATTTAAAATCTTGTAGGACTTAGAATATATAGAAAAATAAAATCTTAGTCTATTATTCATTCTACATCATTAAGGCTTACTCTGTCACCAAATTTTAAGTTTCTTTTTACTTTTTTTCCAATAATTTCATTTAAAAATTTTGGATGCATACTAAAGCCTGGTCTAATTGATTTTATATGTTGGGATGTGATTATATTACCTATATTTATATCTTTAATTATATAAATCGATCTAGAAAAATCTTTTCCTTTTTTTTGTTTGTCTGAAAGACTATATGTGACCGAGCCAAGGGCTTTCTCGGTATTTCTAATTTTTTTTACCATTAAAGTAAATTCATTTTCATCTAATGAAAATGATGAATCTGGTCCTCCTAAAGATTTGTCAAGAATAAAATGTTTTTCAATAACTTTTGCTCCTAAGGAAGTTGCAACTATAGGAGCAATATCTCCAAGCGTATGGTCAGATAAACCTGGAATGACATTAAAAGTTCTGTAGTAATCTGTTAATGTTAATAAATTTGCCTCTTCAAGTGGTGCTGGATAACTAGAAGTACATTTTAGTAGTACTATTTTATTAGAGTTTTTACTTCTAATTGTTTGTAATGCTAGTTTGATATCATCTTTTTCTGCTATTCCTGTTGATAAAATTATCGGTTTTCCTTTAGAAGCAATATATTCAATAAGAGGAATGTCTGTTATTTCAAATGATGCAATTTTATATATTGGATTATTTAATGTTTCTAGAAAATCTACAGCAGAATGGTCAAAAGGAGTAGAAAAACAAATTAAATCCTCTTGTTTTGCAACTTCAAATAGTTCTTGGTGCCATTCCCAAGGAGTATATGCTTTCTTATACAATGAATAAAAATTTTGACCATCCCATATAGAACCATTATTGATAATGAAATCTTTTTTGTTTGAATCTATAGTTAATGTATCAGGCGTATAAGTCTGAAGTTTAATTGCATCTGCACCTGATCTTTTTGCTGCTTTAATAGTTTCAATTGCAATATCTAACGAATTTCCATGGTTAGCAGAAAGCTCTGCTACTATAAACACCTTATCATTAGTGTCGAAATTAGAATTATTCATTTTCAGAAAGTAATTTTAGTAAATTAGAGATTTCCCCATCGTCTTCATTAATTTTAGAAATAATTTTCCTTGCTTCTTTAGGTGAATGCTTAAAAGCTAATCTTAAAATATTCATCCAGTTTATATTATTTTTTGATCTAATTTTTTCAATTTCATCAATAATTTCTTGATCAGTCATATTATATATTTTTAATCAAAGTTTGCCAACTTATGTTTTTTGGTAAATCATTTTTTGAATGGTATGTTCCTTTAGAAGTTTGTGGAATTGGTGTAATTTCTCCATTTATAATTTTTTCAAAATTTTTATAAAACATTTCCTCAATACTATTTTTTAATTTGAAGTAGCTAGTTTTTAATGTTTCTGAATTTTCAAAATAGCATCTCTCTTGAACTAAAATTGGACCAGTATCAATCCCTTCGTCTAAATAATGAATTGATACTCCACTTGGAGTTTTTTCTTTAAAGGACCAATAATTTGGATGTGCCCCTCGATTATAAGGTAGATAAGAAATATGAAGATTTATTATTGGATTTTTAGTGTTTGATAAGATCTTATAGTCTAAAATATATCTATATCCGTAGGAAATAATCCAATCAAATTTTTTAACACAATCAAGTTGGATTATTTGATTATTAAAAAATTTTACTTCTCCAAATTTTCTTAAAAACCTAGTAATATTTTCACATTCAGCTTCACCTAAATATAAAATGTTCATTCAGTTTAATCTTTTAAAATTTGAATGACATATTGGTGTAATCAAATAATCATTTATATCTAATTCACCTGTTATGAATTTAGAGATTTTAAACATTATCAAATCGAAAATTTCAAAATATTTACTTAGGATTTCTGGTGAATGATAAATACATGGATAAAAAACTGTTGATCCTAAAAAACCATTTTCAAGAAACTCTTTGGTCAAAAAAGTTTTAAATTCAAGATTTAGACTGTGGTCAAAACTATATGTTGATAATGCCGGGATGCCACTAATATTTATTTTAACTTGATGTCTATTAGCATAGTATCTCCAACCATCTTGAACTTGTTTTCCAGTTTCTGTTATTACTCTCCAAGAGGATAGTGATTCCATTACTTCAAGGGATTTTAAAGCAGCAGAAGGTCCGATTCTTTCTGTCCAAAATGTACTGCTTATAAATGTTTTTTGAGTAGCTTCCATTATTTCTCTTCTTCCAACTACAGCTGTTATTGCATAGCCATTACCTAATGTCTTTCCATACATTGCTATGTCTGGTTCAACTCCATATTTTTTATATAAACCTCCAAAAGTTTCTCTAAATCCAGAGGTGCATTCATCAAATACAAGAACTATGTTTTTTTGTGTTGCTAAATTTCTAACTTTTTGAAGAAAATTATCATTGGGATAATGATTTCTTACTACTTCCATTTTAATTGTACCTATATCATGTGTTTCTACTATATTTTTAAGTTGTTCAAAATTATTATATTCAAAAGGATGCACAGAATTTTCTAAACCCTTAGGGACTCCATTTGGTTCAAGTCCTGGCAATAAATGATTTTTCAAACTACTCCCTTCAGAATTATGATTTACAGATAGGTACCAATCATGCCAACCATGATAACCACATATAGCGACTTTATCTTTTCCGCTAGCAGCTCTAGCTATTCTAATTGCAATTGCATTTGCTTCCCCTCCAGTTCTGGCAAACCTTACCATATCCGCCCATGGGTTAATTTCAATAAGTCTTTCAGCAAGTTTAACTTCCTCAGGACAATTTAAAGTACTCATATTTCCATTAGAGATTACTTTTCTAACAGCATTATCTACTTTTTTATTACCATAACCTAATACGTTAGTTCCAATACCCATAATCGAACAATCATAATACTTATTAGAATCTAAATCCCAGACTTCACATCCTTTAGCTTTTGAAAAATAAGATGGCCATAATTCAGGTAAAAACATTTCTGGTCTTTTTGATAGCAACATTGTTCCTCCTGGAATAATATTCTTTGCCTTTTTATATAATTTTTGCCCTTTATCCATTTTTTTTAATAAGGAGATTTAAAGTATCCCTCGTTTCTCAAAATACCTTGATTAGTAAAAAGATTCTGATTGTTCATGATAAATCTAGCATATTCATTCCAGCTTTTATTTCGGCCAAGTTTTTTTATTAAAACATTTATACACTCAAAATCCCTAATTTCATCAACTGTCATTCTTATATGAGAATAGTCTACTGTGGATTTAATGTTTTTTGAATAAAAAAGACTACCGTTAAAAAAAGTAGAATTTCTTTTTATATAAGGTGTTACATGTTCTTTATCTGATGATAAAGTTACACTACCATTACAAATTTCAAGAGCCTTATAACTCATTACTTCAATGTCCTGGCCATCTGGATAAGATTCTAGTAGAATATTTGATACATAATCAAGTTTTTCGTTTTCTGCAATTTCTAGCAAATTATCAATAAGATTTGGATCAATTAAGGGACAGTCAGAAGTAACTCTCACTATGTATTCTGGATTAAATTTTTCTACAGCATTATAAAATCTTGATAGAACATTATCAGTTTCTCCTTGGAAAATTTCAACACCACTTTTCTTACCTACATCAATTAAATTTTGTACTCCCTTTTCAAAAGTTGTGGCCAAAATCACTTTATCTGCCTTTAAACTTTTTGTCAATCTGTTTAAATGAGTTTCTAAGAGTGTTTCTCCATCAATACTCATCATTACTTTGTTTGGCAGCCTTGTACTGTTAACTCTTGCTTGTGTAACTATAATTTTCATTACCAATTTGAAGGATTTAGCATTGTAGTATTTAAAACTTTAATATTGTCGATTTTATCAATTAGTTGATCGGGTAATTTTATTTCAAAAATTTTAATGTTCCTTTTTAATTGACTTAATGAATCAACTCCTATTAGAATTTTATTAATTATACTTTTTTGATTTACATATCCTATTGCCATTTCCTCAATAGAAAATCCAAAATCTATTGATAATTTATTAAGTTCAATCAACGGTTCTTTTAATAAATTTAAATTCCCTTTTAAATCATTTATTTTTTTAAAAAAAAGTCCCTGCAAAAAAATAGACCTTACGTCAATTTCTTTTTTATTTGATTTAATCTTAAGAAAAATATCATTTCTCAATGACGAGTTGTCTAATAGATTATATGGGGTTTGAATACAATCAATATACTCATCATTTAAAGTATCATGAATTTCCTTATTAGTATAGGTAGAAATCCCTATTTTTTCGAAAAGGATCCCTTTATAAAGACTTGTAAACTCTGGTATTTGATGCTGAAATTTTTTGTAAATTTCAAATGAATGGAATATTAATTTATCCAACTTTTCAATACGAAGATTTTTTAATGAATTATTTGTTTGTTCTAATAGAGATAGATTACTGTAACTTATTTTAGAAGAAATTTTTATCCCCTTTTTAAGGCCTAAAAACTTACCGACTATTTTTTCAGAATTACCATAATTACTTGCTGTATCAAATTCATTTATTCCATTTGAAAAAGCATATTCAAGAATTTCTATAGCATTTGATTCCCTTATTTTTCCAATTTGGTTGTTTACTCCGTATTTCATTCCAAATTGAGCTGTACCTAAAATTATTTTCATGTGCAGCTTTATCTAAAAAAGAGTTTGATAGTTTTGGGGCTTTAAAATTATTTTTTTTATTTTTTGAAGTTCTATTTTCTTCAATCCTGGAAATATTGGTAAACTTATTGCTGAAGAATAATATTTTTCAGAATTTGGAAATTGAGTTTTTTCAAAATTTTCGGAATAAAACGGCTGTCTATATATTGGGATGTAATGAATATTTACGAATATTCCCTCTGCTCTAAGTTTTTCAAATAATATTTTGTGACTGTCTCTAAAGCCTTTCTTTATCAAAATAATGTAGAGGTGGTAAGATGAATAAACGTTGTTATGAATTTTTTGGGTTTTTATATTTTTGATTTTTTCAAAAAAAGAATCATATTCTTTTGCTATTCTATTTCTTTCTTCTACGAATTTATCAACTCTTTTTAACTGATTAATTCCTAGAGCAGCCTGAAGATCATTTAATCTATAATTAAAGCCCAATTCTAATTGTTCATAGTACCAACTCCCATGAGATAAATTTTTCATGTCTATTTGATTTCTTACTATTCCATGACTTCTTAATAAATAAATTTTTTCAAATAATCTTTTATCGTTTGTAGTACAAACACCCCCCTCACAAGTAGTAATGATTTTTACGGGATGAAAACTAAAGACAGTTATGTCAGAATATTTACAACTCCCTATTGGTTCATTTTCAAACTTTGCTCCAAATGCGTGGGAAGCGTCTTCAATAATCTTAAAGCCATATTTTTGAGACAAATCCCAAATATCTTTCATCTCACAAGGTGAACCAGCAAGATGAACTACAATCAATACTTTAGGTACTTTTCCATTTATTTTAGCTTTTTTAAGCTTAGCTTCCAAAGCTTCAACACTTATGTTAAATGAATCAATATCGATATCTACAAAATCTATCTCGGCACCACAATATTTTGCACAATTAGCAGACGCAACAAATGAAATAGGTGAAGTCCAAACTAAATCATTTTGAGAAACTCCTAACGCTAAACAAGCTAAATGGAGACCACTTGTAGCATTTATTACAGCTATTGCGTGATTAACATTACAATAATTTTCAACTTCTTTTTCGAATTTAGGAGTTATAGGTCCTTGAGTTAAAAAATCTGACTTTAATACTTTAACTACAGAATCTATGTCATCCTGGTTTATATTTTGCCTACCGTATGGGATCATTATTTAATAATTTAGAGAAATTTTCTTTGAATGAATTAATTTTAGATTTGAATGTCTAAGATTTCAATAAAAGATAAAATATATATGTTATTGATTTAATTAAATGGAACTGGAACTATGCTAAGAAAAGGTAAAACTATACTAACTCATAATGCTTTTAAACCCATTCCTATGACCAATAGAACAAAAAACTTAAATCGCTAGTTTTAATTTAAAAAGTTTTTGAGATTTAAAAATTTTCTAATAAACATTTAAAAGTTTTATTTGTTTTTCAATTGGTATAATATTTATGTTTAGTTCATCTTGAATTTTTTTATTAGATAAACTCATGTCCTTTGGCCTTAAGGCCAAATCTCGTCTTTTTTCTATTTTAGCTTTTTTGATTAGTCCTTTTTTCAAGTTTAAATTCTTTTCAATTAGTTTTCCAAAATCATATTTGGATATTTTTTCACTACTTACAACATTATATATACCTGACTTGTCTGAACTTAAAAGTTGATTAACTACTCTGACAAGTTCGTTTATAATTATAGGTGAATAAAACACATCATCGAATAATTCAATAATTTTATTTTCAGCCAAACTATTAATTATAAAATCAGAGAACGAGGCTCTATGTTTTGGCCCTTTACCAAAAAAATTTGATCGAATTATCAGTGCATTTTTATTTGAGTCAATCACATTAATATCTCCTATTAATTTTGATCTAGCATATTCATTTAAGGGAGACGTTTTATCTATTTCGCTGTAAAATGATTTTTGACCGTTGAAAAGATGGTCTGTAGAAATATGTACTAATTTAGTTTTTGTTTCGTTACATGCTTTAGATAGTATTGATGGAATTTCAGCATTTAAAAGAATTGAATTTTTTTTATCTAACTCACACTGTTCAACATTCGTCAGACCAACACAGTTCACTAATATTTCAATTTGATTTTCTTCAATTAATTTAATTGTAGATTCAATACTTGTG
>Ga0181601_10005581_pt1 | contig 10457 bp, 9 predicted proteins | sample 041ome_8_FD_133020 | JGI IMG/M metagenome (GOLD analysis project Ga0181601, IMG submission 133020) | Coastal salt marsh microbial communities from the Groves Creek Marsh, Skidaway Island, Georgia - 041407BS metaG (megahit assembly) | ecosystem: Environmental > Aquatic > Marine > Intertidal zone... | reverse complement strand
CAGCAGCCTTGCCGGATGCCAGACATTTTATTCTTGAAGGCTTTGCCCATGGCACGCCCTTTACCCAGTGCACGGCAACAATCATGAACAGCTTTATTGAAGCGGGAACTCTGGAAGGTCTGGATAGCGAGTGTGTTGGCCGCTTTGCCAGACGCCCCTTCTTTCTTACCCCGGGCGGGAGCAGTGTCAGCAATGATTGAAGTGACGCACCTTAGCAAACGTTTCCGGGATATTGTCGCCGTTGATGATGTGGGCTTTACTGCCCGTAATGGTGCTATTACCGGACTTCTAGGTCATAACGGCGCAGGAAAATCCACGACATTGCGCATTCTTTATGGCTTGTTAAAAGCCGATCAGGGCAGTGCCATGGTAGACGGGGTGGATGTTGTTACTGATTCTCTAAAAGTCCAGGCCAGCATTGGTGTTATGACTGATGCTCATGGTCTGAACCCGCGGCTTACCGGGCGCGAACACATCGAATACTTTGCTCGCCTGAGAGGCATGGAAGAGAGGCTTATCCGGAAGCGTATTGATGGACTGATAGAGACACTGGATATGGGCGAAATAGCAGACCGGCGTGCAGAAGGCTTCTCGCAGGGTGAGAAAATGAAGGTCTGCCTGTCCAGATCTCTGGTCCATGATCCGCGCAATCTGATTATGGATGAACCCACCAATGGCCTTGATGTCATGACCACGCGCAGTGTCAGAACTATTTTGCAAAAACTGAAACAGGAAAATAAATGCATTTTGCTGTCCTCCCATATCATGCAGGAGATAAGTGCCCTTTGTGATGAAATTATTGTCATTGCAGAAGGCAGGGTTCTGATGCAGGGCAGCCTGGAAGAGCTGGCTCGCCTGACCGGTGAAAGTGATCTCGAAGAGGCTTTCATGAAAATCACGAGGCAAGCCTGATGTGGTCTGTAGTTACGCGCAAGGAGCTCAAGGATGCCTTGAGGGATCGGCGAGCGCTTGCCGCCTTGCTATTGTTTCCCCTTTTAGGGCCGGTGATGATCTATTTCATGTTCAATATGATTATAGACATTGCAGAAGACGCGGTTGACGTCAGCTTGCCTGTGGTTGGTGCTGAGTACGCTACTGATCTGATTGATTTTCTCCAGCAAAATGGCATAGATATCGACAACATGCCTCTGAATTCCAGCCCTGCCAGTGAAGGCGAGTTTTATTCGCAGGCACAGCTTGATGAAATTAGTCAGGCTATCAAAAGACGACGTTTTGATTTTGTGTTGGTGATCCCCCCGACATTTGATGAACTCATCGGAGCTTCGCGACGCAGCAATGTGGAATTACACATGGAAAGTACGCGCACAACCTCATCACCAAAGATTAGCAGAATAAGTAATCTGATTGATGCGTGGGCACGGGAAACTGCCGCCTTGAGATTAATAGTGCGTGGAATTAACCCGGATATTATTTCGCCGGTGTCTGTTGTGCGGATTGATGTCGCCAGCCAGCAGTCCCGGGTTCAAAGCATTCTCGGTATGGTGCCGTTTTTTGTGATCATGGCCGCTTTTGTATGCGGCATGGGGGTGGCGGTAGATGTCACTGCCGGGGAACGTGAGCGAAAGTCGCTGGAACCGCTGCTGGTTAATCCGGTGCCACGTTATACCATTGTTATCGGAAAATGGATGGCAGCAGTATTGTTTTCAGCCACTGGACTGGTGCTGGTGATGATTTTGAATTTCTTCAGTCTCAGCCAGGTTCCTTTGGAAGAAGTTGGCATTGTTTTTAATTATGGTCGGCTTGAAATAGTCGGGGTATTGGTAACAACGCTGCCACTGGCGCTTTTTGCCCCTTCAATCCAGATATTTGTTGGTATCTTTGCCAAGTCTTTCAAGGATGCCCAGGCCTACTTGTCCTTTATTATGTTGCTGCCGATGGCGCCATTTTTTTTCAATATGCTGAATACTCAGGATCGCGAATTCTGGATGAATTTTGTCCCAATGCTGGGGCAGCATATGCTACTGACAGATGTGGTGCGTGGTGACACGCCGGAAATAATCGACTTTATTCTGGCGGGGATGTCGCTATTATTTTATTCCATGATATTTATTTTCGGCGCCTCACAATTGATGATAAAAGAAAGAATAATTTTCACCTGAGACGTGTGACGTATGCCGCAAGGGATTTATTCGTGCTCCCTGACATGGGATTTCAGATCGACAATAACTTTCAACGCAATTAATAACATAAGTGCCAGTATGCGTGAATCAAGCGCTAATACCAGAAAGCCCCCGATAATCAATGTCACATGCATTATCATGGTTCGGCTGTAAGGCTTGTGCATCTGGTCCCTGATTGTCAGCCTCAGGTATTCCTGCTTGTCGATGAAATTCTGTTTGAATGAAAAGCCATGACTGATTAGCAGTGCTACTACCGCGATCCACATAGATTCAAAAATTGCCAGCACTTCTGGAATAGATGCTGACACCCCTTCCTTTTCTATAAACAAGCCAAAGATAAACATCAGATGGACAGCCATAAAAGCGCCAAAGTGTCCGACAAAAAAATGCTGTAAAAAATTGCCACCGGACCTGAAATTCGTAACATCTTCAGGATGTTGAAAAGCGCGATGATGGCGCTTTCCAGCCAGAACAAAAGCATGATGTCGCCAACGTCCCAGCCAGCCAGAATTACCCCGCCAGCTGGTATCAGGTTAGCGGCAACCAGCAGATAAAGGCTGGCCCTGCTGCCCGGGTTGTCATCGGGCGAGCTGACTGTCTCCACAGGCTCAGAAATCATGCTTGCCACATTCTGCTCAGGGGACTCCTGGCTTGCAAGAGTCAGGTCCATCTCTGGCGGCAGCGAGGCGGGCACCGGGTGCTCTAATGTATGTTGAATTCTGCGTAATAATTCTTTGGCGCGACTGGAGGATATTTGCGAACCAAAACTGATTGGTACATGCAAATAATCGAAGGCAAGATGTTTACCACGCCATGTTGACCCTTTCCCAATTGGCTTTTCAACGTAGCGCAGGTCGCTGATATATTTCAAGGGGTTGATGGAGTCGATGCCCAGATTGAAAAGCTCTATGCGCAGCCGGATACTATCTGGCTCTACCATCAGCACTTCCCGGGCGCAGAGCATTACCACCAGGATGAGGGCCAGTATTGCAATGCCGGCAGACCAGCCAATGGCCCAGAACAAGCTAAAAAGTGATGCGGTAAGATCAAACAGGTCGTCAACTTCACCCAGGCCAAAATCCATTAAAAATAATGGCATGCTAAAAACAATCAGGAATACCGAAACAAAGAATATTGCCGGCCATGATTTCTGGAGGGGCAGCACTTCGATAAAACCGTTGTCATTTGACAAAGGAGAACGCAAGCCAAATTTAAAGCCAGGTCGATAAAGGCCCAGTCTTTTCATTTGCCTGAGTGGTGAGTCGCTTTGTGCCATTTTTTATCAACTGGCTGTCTGCTGTTGTTTGATCTTACTTTTTTTGTGGCACTCTTTCTATTCAGGAGAATGTGAGACAGCAAAGAATCCCCCAAAACGGTTCCGTAAAAACCTTAAGATAAAACCTATCTCTCTGTGACACGGATAACATGGTTATATTTTAGAGGATAAACAGCCCGGATAAGCACAGCGCTATCCGACATGCCAGGTTATTGAGAAAAGTGTGTCTAGTGAAGCAGTTCTACCGGGGCATTGGTGACCAGGCCGGCACCATCGATGGTGTCAAAAACACTGACAGTCACATTGTCTCTTACATTTTTCAGATGGTTCACCAGTTCACCGGCGGCATAGTCTTCTGCCTGGTCTCTAGTGCTAAACAGGTAGATTCCTCCAGCTGTTTTGGTGGCTTCATCGACCAGCCATATTTTCCATATCAGGCCGTCTACACCGGTAAATCTGCCTGCGGCTTCTTCCGAATGGTTTTCTATTTCCGCCTGGGATTCAGTATAGGGAAAGTTGATCTGAACTATCGAAGCCATTGTGCTTATCCTTTATTCTTTTTTTCATTCTGGAAACGACACTTTAATTAAGCTCGTGCACCTGGGCAAGTCCAAAAAAAGATTATTGATGCTATCCAGAGCAGAAATTCCAGGCAAAAAAAAGGGCCAGTCTCAAGGTGCTGGCCCAAAGGGGGTTGGGGGAATTTGGAATACGACTTAGCTGGCTTCGTTTTTCAGATAGTCCAACATGGTTTCTACATCAGAACAGGTAAAAGGATCATCCGGGCAGTTATCAACCTTACCTGGTTCGCTGAACATTTTTTCAATTACGCCATCGTTAACTACGATGGAATAACGCCATGAGCGATCACCAAAGCCAAGATTTTCTTTTTTCACCAGCATGTCCATGCCGCGAGTGAAATCACCATTACCATCAGGTAATAATTTCACATTTTTTGCGCCAAGCTGTTTGCCCCACTGGTACATGGAAAAGGCATCATTCACACTCAGGCAATATACTTCATCTATGCCCTGGGCTTTCAGGTCGTCGTAATGCTTTTCATAACCAGGCAGATGAGTACTGCTGCAGGTAGGGGTAAATGCTCCAGGCAGAGCAAAAAGTGCAACACGCTTGCCTTTGAATACTTCATCACTGGTCACATCCTGCCAGCGAAAAGGGTTGTCACCACCGATGCTTTCATCGCGGACACGGGTCTTGAAGGTTACTTCAGGTACTGTTGTGGTCATAAATTTCTCCTGTAGAGATTGGCTTGTTTTTAAATAATGGGGTCACTATAGGGAGGGTTGGGGAATAGGTAAAATATATTAACCCTATCACCATGATAGATTAATTCTATGAGTAATGAGGATTAATGCTCAGGCGTCGGGGAGCGTGTTATTTTTATCGTGGGTTGCCGCTTCAAAGCCGAGTATGATTTTTTTACGCTCAGCCCCCCAGCGATACTGGCCACTTTCCCCTATTTTTTTGATAACACGATGACAGGGAATTAACCATGCAATGGAATTGCGCGCAATGGCTGATGCACAGGCCCGGGTGGCGGCAGGCCTTCCTGCCAGTTGCGCCAGTGTTTCATAGGTGCAAAGTTGCCCATAGGGAATTCTCAGCAGAGCTTGCCAGACCTGGATCTGAAAATTAGTGCCTTTGAGTAAGACACAGATTTGCTCAGGTTGTTCTGACATCTTGCCAAACAAACGCTGGTGTACAGGTTCTGTCATGGATTCATTTCTATGGAGGTCCGAACAGGGCCATTGTTCGCTTAATCCGAATAAGGTTTGCTGCTGACTGCTGTCAGTGAAATCCAGGTGGCAAATTCCCTTGTCTGTTACTGCCAGCAGATAGTTGCCAAAAGGAGATTCATGAAATCCATAATGGATGAGCATTCCCTGACCTCTGGCCTTGTATTGAGCCGGGGAGATCGCTTCAGTATGAATAAATAAGTCATGCAAACGAGCGGGACCAGAGAGTCCGGCTTGATAACCGGCATCCAGAGGCTTTATACCTTCATCGAGCAAGGTTTTTATGTATTCCTTACTCAGATACTGGCTGAAACGTTTTGGACTAATACCCACCCAGCGTTTAAACATTTTTTGAAAATGAAATTCACTTAATCCACAGTGACGGGCAAGTTCCGCAAGGGATGGCGGACAGTGCTGGTTTTCCGCAAGGATATACAGCGCGCTTTCCATTCTGTGATAAGCCGCTTTTTTGCCGGGGATTTCATCGAGTTCAGTTGCCATAAAGGCTAACGTAGTCGGTTTAGGCAAAAAAGAAAATCCGTTTCTTGCGGTTTTTGCTCTGTTTGCAGCATATACTTTCAGAAATGAGACAATAGCCTTTTCCTGCCTAGAAGTAATAGAATCAATGTCCATGCTTACCTCTTTTTCAATTCGGCAGTTCACGGGACTTATTGTGGGTCCCTTGCTGTTCTCTCTCGTGCTGTTATTGCCCTTGCCAGAAGGGATGACGCCCCAAGCCTCCCGGGTTGCGGCAGTCGCTCTGTTGATGGCCTGTTTCTGGATGGCAGAGACTGTGCCCATCCCGGCCACCGCCATGCTGCCAATCTTTATGTTTCCTGTTCTGGGCGTTATGCCAACCTCTCAGGTCACTCAGGCCTATGGCAACCAGATTCTATTTCTGTTTATGGGTGGTTTTCTTATTGCCGTGGCTATGCAGAAGTGGAAACTGCATCGGCGCATAGCACTGAACGTAATACTCAAGGTGGGCAGTAGCCCTGATCGCCTGGTACTTGGCTTCATGTTGGCTACCGCACTGCTGTCTATGTGGATCAGTAATACGGCCACAGCCATGATGATGACGCCCGTTGCCATTGCTGTGATTGAGCAGTCTCGACTCGACCGGGCGAATGAGGCGCAAACAGATGACTTCAGCTTTGGCACTGCATTAATGCTGGGTATTGCCTACTCAGCTTCCATCGGTGGTGTTGCTACGCTGGTGGGAACTCCCCCCAATGCGATTCTGATTGGCATTATCGATACTGTTTATGGCTATGAAATTGCTTTCTTTGACTGGATGAAACTCGGCGTGCCGGTGTCGATTACCATGCTGGCGGTTACCTGGATCTTCCTCACTAAAGTAATGTTCAAAATGACAGGCGCCAATACCCAAAGTGACAGTGCTGATAGCCATATCAGAAATGAACTGGCGGCGCTGGGAGTGATGACGGGCGAGGAAAAGAAAGTCGCGCTGGTTTTTTTTCTGGTAGCCGTATGCTGGATTCTCAACGGTCTGTTTTCACCGGAGGTATTAAGTTTCGTCACTGATCCTGCCATTGCCATGAGTGGAGCCTTCATGCTTTTCATTCTTCCTGCGAGCAGGGAGCAGGGCGGCTTTTTGCTAGACTGGAAAACGGCAGCAACAATTCCCTGGGATATTATTATTCTGATGGGGGGGGGATTTGCCCTGGCATCGGGCTTTAGTGAATCAGGGTTAACACAATGGCTGGCGAGTCAATTAACCATTCTTCAGGGCGTGCATTTCTTTGTGCTCATTATCGTGGTGGTTCTGTTTGTGACATTCCTGACTGAAATGACGTCCAATGCTGCGACAGCGACGCTCTTCATTCCGGTTATGGGTGCACTGGCAATCACCATGGATATGCATCCTTTTAGCCTGATGGTACCTGCCGCATTGGCTGCTTCGATGGCATTTATGCTGCCGGTAGCTACTCCGCCCAATGCCATAGTGTTTGCCAGCAGGCAAATTACTATCGGTCAGATGGCCAAAACCGGCTTTGTTCTTAATATTGTCGGAGCATTGATAGTCAGTTCCATGAGTTATTTATTGCTGGGCCAATTACAGTAGGCTCTTTACAGGTTGAGCCTTGTTGGTTGAAGAAAACCGTGAAACAGGAAATGGACCATTGGAAAATAATAAGCTGAAACTACAGAATTTTGTGTTGGCGGCCATTTTGGTCGTGATCATATTTTACCTGTTGGTGGTTGGTCAGACTATCCTGCTGCCCTTGGTGATAGCCATAGTCTTCTGGTATCTGATCACGCTGATGTCTGAAGGCTTTGGGAAAATTAAACTTGGCGAGAAGCCTCTCAATAAGCTGAGTCGTTATATCCTTTCTTTTCTGGCTTTTTTTGCCATCATCTGGGGCCTGGTTGAACTTATCGCTATTAATATCGGTGGCGTGGTACGAGTGGCTCCGGTCTACCAGGCAAACCTTGAAGCGCGCTGGGAAAGTATCCTTGCACTTCTTCATATAGAACAGGAGCCGACGCTCGCGCAGTTGACCGAGATTGTTGACCTGGGCCAGTTTATAACAGGGCTGGCTGCATCCCTTACCAATGTGGCAGCCAACATGGGTATTATTCTTATCTATGTGATTTTTCTTTTACTGGAACAGGGCAATTTCAGTGACAAGGTTGCTGCGCTGGCAAATAGTGAAGAAAAGGAAAAAAGTGTCAGGCTGCTGATCAAGAAAATAAACAAGGATGTGAAAAAATATATCAGCATCAAAATGCTGACCAGTACTTCAACAGGGGTGCTCAGTTATATTTTTATGAAAGTCGTTGGGGTGGATTTTGCTGAGTTCTGGGCTGTGCTTATTTTTCTGCTGAATTTTATTCCCACTATTGGCTCTATTGTAGCAACCATATTTCCATCACTCATTACCCTGGTTCAATTTGAAAGCTATACCCCGTTTTTTGTTGTCCTGGGTGGCGTCACGGCAATCCAGGTTTGTGTTGGCAATATCCTTGAGCCGAGATTAATGGGTAATTCACTCAACCTGAGTCCACTGGTCATTTTGCTGAACTTGTCATTGTGGGGGCTTATCTGGGGAATACCGGGGATGTTTCTCTGTGTACCTTTTCTGGTTATTTCCGCTATTGTTTTTTCCCATGTACCACAGACCCGCTCTATCGCCATTCTGTTATCCAGAGATGGGCAAATTAAAGATCTGATGGATGAATAGTTTGGGCTTTCCAAAAAGACAAACTTGCTATTGCCCGGAAAATTCTAAGTTAAATGCAATTCAATCCAATCAGTATTAGAATGCCGTAACACAGGATGGCATTTGTCGAGTTTGGTTCAGGCGGCAATTGCCAAGAGAATTAAAATAAAGTCAGACACCTAAGGTCAGACACCTAAGGTCAGGCAGCAGGGATAGCAGGGATAGCAGGGATAGCAGGGATTGCAGGGATTGCAGGGATTGCAGGGATAAAGAGACGAAAAATTAAACAGGTTCCATGGAGTTGTGGCTTATTGGAACTTAAAATTTTGGTTTTATTTAAAACTGAAAAGATTAGAACTTAAAAGCAGTATTAACAATTCGGGGGCGTTCATGAATACCAATCCATTTCGGCTGAAAAGCAGAAAAATACGTGCAGCCTTGTTGTCGACCTCAACATTTTTTCTGAGTCAGGTCGGATACAGTCAGGCACTGGAAGAGATCGTTGTTACCGCGCAGTTGCGTGAAGAAAATATTCAGGACGTGCCTATAGCCGTCTCTGCCCTCAGCGGCGCCTACCTTGAGGATAATTCCATCAAGGATGTGCAGGAACTGATGTGGAGTGTCCCCAGCCTGACGGTCGGTATCAACCAGAGTTCCGGTACAGGTAATTTCTCTATCAGGGGGGTTGGTACCGGTGCACAGAATTTCGGTCTGGAATCATCCGTGGGTTTGTATATTGATGGTGTCTACCGCGCCAGGCAGGCATCACTATTTAATCAATTGGTGGATCTGGAAGCGGTGGAAATATTACGCGGCCCGCAGGGTACCTTGTTTGGTAAAAACTCTGCCTCGGGTGCCTTATTGCTTAGAACGGTTGCGCCTTCCCATGATCAAAATGCATTCGCTGAAATAACAGCCGGCAACTATTCCATGGTCAACTTTAGCGGTGCCTTTAATCTTAGCTTGAGCGATACGCTGGCATCAAGAACCACATTATTTTCCAGCGAACGTGATGGCTATGTCGAAGTAGACAATCTTGGTGGCGCCGTGAACGACAGGTCAAGACGTGGCTTCAGACAACAGTTTTTATACGAACCGTCTGATGAGCTATCAGCCCGGATCATTATAGATTACTCGGAAATAGATGAAGTGTGTTGTGCTGCGCTTACCTTGAAGGATAGTTTGGTTGCCTCCGGGCGCACGGATAACGGGGCGCCGGTTTTTGGCAGCGATGCCATATTGTCAGCACTTGGTGGTAGGGTCTATCCCACAGGTAGTTTTGATGATGGCCGAATGTCTCTGAATGCACTGCCTACCTCGGAAAATGAAGACAGCGGGGTGTCTCTTGAGATAAATCGTCGTTTTGATAATTTCGATTTTGTCTCTATTTCTGCTTATCGAAGTTTTGATATCCGAGATGCCATTGATGCAGATTTTTCCAATGTGGATCTTGCCAACAGACTTCAGGATGCCGAGCAGAGTATGTGGTCGCAGGAGTTCAGAATTTCCAGTGATCAGGAGAGTCGACTGCGTTACATGTCCGGTGTCTACTTTTACAAGCAGGAGCTTGAAAGTAATGATTTTCTGTTTCTGGGCAACTCTCTACCCAGCTATGCTGTAGCAGCGTCCCCTGATGTGCTGGGTGCCTTGTTGGCAACGCCTCCGCAACTGCTGGGTTTTATTAACCTGGCATACGGGCAAAATTTTGGTACCTCCTTTGCCTCACCGATCGTGGGAGGAAATGCCATTCAAGATTTCAGTGAGCAGGATCATCGTGCCAATGCCATTTTTGGGCGGATCGACTACGACATCACCGATAATCTTGAATTCAATGTGGGCCTGCGCTACACCGATGAAAAGAAGGATATGACGAGCAGATTCTCGGAATCTGTGCCGACTCCCGGTCCTGGCGATGTCAATGTTAATGCCATTTCAGCAGCTCTCGGTATTAGTGGTGAACAGGCTAAAGCAGCGGCAGGGGCTCCTCCAGGTGATGGTACCGGTGGCACCTTCAACCCGGCATTGGCGGCACTGGATCCAACACCTTTTTTACCGGCACTTAACGTACTTTACACACCAGGTTGGGCCAACTGCAGTG
>Ga0181601_10005576_pt1 | contig 10462 bp, 7 predicted proteins | sample 041ome_8_FD_133020 | JGI IMG/M metagenome (GOLD analysis project Ga0181601, IMG submission 133020) | Coastal salt marsh microbial communities from the Groves Creek Marsh, Skidaway Island, Georgia - 041407BS metaG (megahit assembly) | ecosystem: Environmental > Aquatic > Marine > Intertidal zone... | reverse complement strand
CATGTGACTGCCGTTGATGATCCCATAGCCGAGCAGTGGCAATATGAACCAAGGACGCATAACAGATGCCAAAGCGACCAGCCCTTGGATCGGCGCAACTTCCAGTTTGGGAGCACGGAATTTGGGTAGAAAAAATGCCGCCTGCATCCTTAGAAACGCAGCCAATAAAAGCAACCAAATATAGGATGCATCGCCAAAACGCGCGATAATCTCGCCCGTCACCATTAATAAGATCAAATAACCAATCGTGCCCCAGGCCCGCTGGACACCAAAGCCATAATTCATTCGATCCGCCAAGCGCACCGCCGCCGCATCTACAACAGGAACGGTTGTCCCCATTGCAACGTTTGAAATTGTTAAACAGACCAAGATAACCCAATAATCTTGCGAATATAAAATGCCGGTGAGCGAAATGGCCGCAAAAAGTGAACCTATAATGATTGTGGTGCGCCAATCATTTGCGCGATCTGCAAGACGCCCAATCAACAAATTAAGAATGAGCACAATAAAAATAGGGACAGAGTTCAATATGGAAATCTGGGCTTCTGAAAACCCAAGATTGCTGAACCAAATCGCCCCATAGGCGGTCAGGACCCCTGGCAGCATGAAAAGAGTAAAATAATATAAACTAACCCTATTTTGGGCAGTCCCCATAGGGTGAAAAGAAATAGCCGACACTTGGTCAAACCTTATGAAACCTCTGACATCAGGTCAGATTTCACAGGATGTGTCAACGGGTTAACGCCCTTTCCACACGGGATCCCGCTTCTCAGTAAAGGCGCGCGCGCCTTCTAGTTGATCCTCAGATCGATAGAGGGTTTCCACAGTTTTTAATTGGCTTTTGGTGATCCGATTAAGCGCGTCTTGAAATTTCATATCCTCTGCTTCGCGCACGACTTCTTTGATCGCCGCATACACCAAAGGTGGACCAGAGGCCAAGAGATCCGCCATTTCACGGGCCTTGGCCATCAATCTGGCAGCGGGATGAATTTGATTAATCATCCCCCAGCGCGCCGCCTCTCCGGCGTCAATCCAACGGCCGGTCAATAGCATTTCCATCGCGATGTGATAGGGAATACGTTTCGGCAATTTGATTGACGCGGCATCGGCGACAGTGCCAGAGCGAATTTCCGGCAAGGCAAATGTTGCATGTTCTGCCGCCAACAAGATATCCGCCGACAGCGCCAATTCCAATCCCCCGCCGCAACATATGCCATTAATCGCAGCGATCACGGGTTTGTTCATATGCGGCAATTCTTGCAACCCGCCAAAGCCCCCAACACCATAATCACCATCGACCGCATCACCATCTGCCGCGGCCTTTAGGTCCCAACCCGGACAAAAGAACTTTTCCCCTGCCCCGGTAATAATCGCGACACGCAATTTCGGATCATCTCTGAAATCGCGAAACACCTGGCCCATTATGCGGCTGGTCGCCAGGTCGATCGCATTTGCCTTTGGACGATCAAGTGTCACCTCTAGCACATGTCCACGAATTTCGGTTTTAATGGGGCTATCTGACATTTTTATTCCTCTTGTGCCAATCGGATTAACGCATCGACCGCAACTGCTCGCGATGGCGTCACAATTACGGGATTAATTTCAACTTCACCCAAACGGGCCTGTGTGTTGGTAACATAGGATTGTACAGCCATCACTGTATCAATTACAGCTGCCCTGTCCAATGGCGCACTGCCGCGATATCCCGCCAATAGAGGCGCAATCTTTAACTGATCCAATGCGTGATCCACATCATCACGGGTGACAGGTAAAATAAGCGTGGTGCTATCGGCCAGGATTTCGGTCATGACGCCACCCGCTGCGAGGGTCAGCATGAACCCATGTGCTGGATCGCAGACGACACCAACCAAAAGATCCAGACCCCCGTCTGTGATCATTTCTTCGATCAAATAGCTCTCAAACCCCATTTCAGCGGCAGCTTTGATCAATGCATTGTGTGATGCTATGCCAATGCGCACGCCGCCCGCATCGGTTTTATGCGCAATACCTTGCGCTTTGATCACCACCGGGAACAATAGGTCAAGAGGTTGGCCAACCTGTTCTGCACCGCGTACGATCGATTTAGGGATAACCAACCCATGTTTTGCCAATTCATTTTTTGCATCACGCTCCGTTAAAACGGTCTCATGATCCAGTGAATTGGGCAATAACACAGGCGCTGGCTGTAGCCGCTGCGCAAAATGTTTTCCAATCCGCGCGGCCGTCGCAATCGCTGACAAGCCTTCGGCCATTCCGCAAAGCGGCACAACCCCGTCGGCAATCAGTTGATCACATAGAGGCTCGTCCAAGGTTTCAGAAATAGACGATAAGATTGCTATGGGTTTGCCTGATATCTGTTTTGCGGTGCCAACTGCATCAATCACACAATCCCATGCCGATGGGTCACAGCGGTCTGAGCGTGGAAAATCAGCCACGACAACACCAATATCGACATTCGGCCCCTGCGCCATCGCGGCAAAGGTTTGGCCCATAGTATCACCATCGCCCCAAACATAGGTGTGATAATCCAACGGGTTGGCCAAGGCCACTTTTGGCCCCAGTGCCGCGCGCAGCGCAGTTTGTTGGCTATCGGCAAGCGATGGATAACAAATATCCACCCCAATTGCCAAATCTGCCATCAAAGACGCCTCGCCCCCAGAACAAGACATTGATGCGACGCCATTGCCCCCTAAGGGGCCAACAACGTGCAAGATTTTTAATGTTTCGATCATTGCGGCAATTGTATCCACACGACCGATACCTAAGCGCAACAGCAAGGCATCAGCGCCCTCATCATCGCCAGCCAACGATGCGGTATGCGAGATAGTTGCGCTGCGCGCTTGGTCAGACTTGCCCACTTTGATCGCAACAATTCCTTTGCCCAATTCACGCGCAAGGCGTGCCAAATCTTCCAGCGCGCGGATGTCGTTGATCCCTTCGATATGTAGACCAAGTGCGCTAACCCGTGGATCGGCCAAAACCATGGCGCCAAGACGCGCCAAATCAATCTTTGCCTGATTGCCTACGGTCAAGGCATAGCCGATCGGCAACCCACGATTTTGCATCGTGATATTGATCATAATGTTCGAACTTTGTGTGATGATCGCAACGCCTCGGTCGACCGGACGACCACCATGTTGATCAGGCCACAAACAAAACTGATCAAAGTAATTGATAACACCATAACAATTGGGACCAATTATCGGCATGTCGCCCGATGCGGCGATCAGTTGGTTCTGTAGATCGGCACCATCTGACAATTCTGCGGCTGATTCCAAAAAACCTGATGCAAAACAAACAGCCCCGCCACAACCACGTTCCGCCAATTCTGCAACAACGCCAATCGTAGCCTCGCGATTTACACCAATAAAAGCCGCGTCAATTGGGCCACCAATCGCCGCAAGATTTACCACCGTGGGGATCCCGCCGACATCAGACGCTTTCGGATGCACAGTGTGGATCACACCCTTGTAGCCAATCTTTAACAACTGTTCGACAATGGAACGCCCCCAAAACCCACCACCGATCACAGCAACCGATTGCGGGTTAAGCATACGCATGATGTCCATAGATATTATGCCCCTAACGGCCGCAGCAGGTCGCGGCTGATGATGTGACGTTGAATTTCGGATGTACCATCCCAAATGCGTTCAACCCGCGCATCTCGCCAAAAGCGTTCAATCGGATAATCGTTCATCAACCCCATGCCGCCGTGAATTTGCAATGTTGCATCAGTCACACGCGCCAACATTTCAGTGGCATATACTTTGGCAGACGCGATTTCACGATTTGCAGGCAGACCTTGATCCAGACGCCAAGCCGCATTTAACGTCAACAGGTCCGCTGCATCTATTTCGGTAATCATATCGGCCAGTTGAAAACTGACACCTTGGAACTTGCCAATGGCTTGGCCGAATTGTTTACGTTCCGCACTATAATTCAAAGCATAGTCAAAGCACCGGCGCGCACGCCCCACCGACATCGTGGCGACCGTGATCCGCGTCGCATAAAGCCATGTGTTCATCACCTCGAACCCGCCGTCCACCTCACCCAAAACTTGGGCATGTGGCAGGCGACAATTGTCAAACTCAAGGATCATATTTTTGTAACCACGGTGACTCACGGATTGGTAACCATCGCGAATGGTAAATCCAGGCGTTCCGCGGTCCACAAGAAACGCAGTGATCCGTTTTTTAGGCCCCTTGGGGGTTTGATCCTCACCGGTTGCAATAAAAACGATCACAAAATCAGCATGTTCCGCACCAGAAATAAAGTGCTTGGTTCCATTGACCACCCAATCTCCGCCATCGCGAACCGCGTTACATTTCATGCCCCGCACGTCTGAACCCGCGTCAGGTTCGGTCATCGCTAACGCATCCATCCGTTCGCCGCGGACCGCAGGGAGCAGATAACGTTCAATCTGGTCACCTTCGCATGCCATCAAGATATTTTGTGGGCGACCAAAAAAGTGATTTAGCGCCATAGACCCACGACCCAATTCACGTTCCACCAGCGCAAATTCCAGATGGTTCAGACCCGCGCCACCAACGGATTCAGGAAAATTACAGGCATAAAACCCTAAATCGATGGTCTTTTGCTTAATATCTTGGGCGATTTCATGAGGAACCTCACCTGTGCGTTCAACCAAATTTTCGTGCGGATAGATTTCGTTTTCGACAAAACTACGGACCGTGTTAACGATCATCTTTTGTTCTTCGGTCAATCCGAAATTCATGGGGCCTCCGTCTATGGCAAGTTTTCAGCCATTTTTACACGATTCTAGCGATCTACTATCCCAAATACGACGCGGATCAGGTCAATTCAGGAAGCTTAAGATTGGTCAACCAATCAGGATCCATCTCGGGCACTGATGACAACAACAGATCGGTGTATGGATCATGTGGAGGCTGGAACACCGCATCCTTGGTCCCTTGTTCAACAACACGGCCCAATTGCATGACAACGACATGATCCGATATTGCGCGCACTGTCGAAATATCATGAGTAATGAACAGATAACTTAGATTAAGTTCAGTCTGTAACCGCATCAAAAGTTTTAATATTCCCTCTTGAACAATCTGATCTAATGCGGACGTTACTTCGTCACATATGATTAACTCAGGCTCTGCGGCAAGCGCACGCGCAATACAGATCCTTTGCTTTTGACCACCTGATAATTCACTGGGTAAGCGATCAATAAAGCGATCGTCCAATTCGATCATTGACAACAGCTCACGCACCCGCTCTTCTTTTTCGCGTCCGGTGAGGCCCAAATAAAATTCTAGGGGACGGCCAATGATTTCGCGCACTGTTTGGCGCGGGTTCATCGCTGTATCAGCCATCTGATAAATCATTTGGATACGTTTTTTTTGATCTTTGTTGCGATCATTCAATTTTGCTGGCAATGACATGCCTTGATATTCGACGACGCCATCGCGCTGTGGCAGCAGACCGGTTATAACGCGCGCAACGGTGGATTTACCTGAACCAGACTCGCCTACCACCGAGACAGTAGAACCGCGCGGCACATCGATCGACACATTATGCAGCACGGGTACTTTTCCATAAGATGCCGAAACATTTTTTACCGACAAGATATTGTCTTGCTTGGGCCGTTCCTCTTTTTGAAGCGCACGCACCGACCAAAGCGATTTGGTATAATCCTCTTTCGGAGCGGCCAACATTGTGCGCGTATCGGCCTCTTCTACTTCTTGGCCATAACGAAGCACTTTGATCACATCGGCCATTTGCGCGACAACGGCGAGGTCATGCGTAATATATATTGCGGCCGTGTTGAATTCTTCTACAATTTTGCGCATTGCGCGCAGCACCTCGACCTGCGTCGTCACGTCAAGCGCGGTGGTCGGTTCGTCAAAGATTATCAAATCCGGCCGCGGTGACATCGCCATGGCGGTCATAACCCGCTGTAACTGTCCCCCAGACACCTGATGTGGATAACGATCACCAATCGTGTGAGCATATGGCAGGTTAAGTGCCCCATAAAGTGTGCGTGCATCTGCCTTTGCTTCGGCTTCAGATGAAATTCCAAACCGTACTGTCGACGCAACAGTTTGATCTATTAAACGATGTGCAGGGTTGAAGGACGCAGCTGCCGATTGGGCAACATATGTCATGCGATTGCCCCAATATTTACGTTTTTCGGCATCAGAAAGCTTGGCTAAGTCAACGCCGTCAAAAACGATTGAACCATCTGTTATCTGACATCCTGGTTGGGTAAATCCCATCGCGGCCAATCCCAGAGTGGATTTACCCGCACCAGATTCTCCAATCAATCCCATCACCTGACCGCGGCGCAAGGTAAGGTCGACCCCCTTGATAATAGGGTGCCACTTTTCATCTGACCAACCTTGGATCTTAAGACCTTTGATATCTAGCAAAATATCATTCATTTTGGGGTATCCTTAATTCCGCTGGTATGATGCAAGAACCAATCAACAACAAAGTTCACAGCAACCGTCAAAAGCGCGATTGCGGACGCCGGCAACAATGGGGTTAATCCCGCCTTGATATCGTATTGGGCAAATTGAAAGAGCGATGCATTTTCGCGCACCATTGATCCCCAGTCCGCAGTGGGCGGTTGAATCCCAACCCCCAGGAATGACAGGGCCGCAATCGTCAAAAACACAAAGCAAAAGCGCAATCCAAATTCGGCGATCAAGGGTGGCATGATGTTTGGTAGGATTTCGCGCCGCATAACCCAACCTAGTCCTTCACCACGCAAACGTGCCGCTTCGACATATTCCATGACCACAACGTTGACAGCAACCGAACGTGTCAAGCGGAACACCCGCGTCGCATCCAATACCGCAATAATCATAATCAAGTTTATCGCGGATGAACCAAAAATTGACAACAATACCAGCGCAAAAATTAGGCTGGGTATCGCCATGAGCACGTCAACCCCGCGGCTGAGCAATTGGTCCAGATAGGACCGATTAATTGCTGCGACCAAACCAAGCCCGCCACCGATAATAAACGACAACAGCGTCGTCGCCAATGCAATGCCAACCGTATTGCGCGCGCCATAAATTAAGCGTGACAAGATATCACGACCGATCTGGTCGGTACCAAAGACATGGTTTTCATCCCAGGGTGCAAAAGGTACGGCAAATACCTCTGCCTCGCCATATGGCGCGATCCAAGGTGCAAACAGGCCCAGAATGACGTAAAACAGGATCACGATCATGCCAAACCGGGCCGTCCATGGTGATTTGCCAAGGGTAAGCTTGACTCGATCCCAGCGGCTGCGTTCTGAGACAAAGGCTGTTTTTTCATTAGCAGCAGAATAGTTTTGTGGTGTCTGTGTCATTTTGGATGCAACAATTTTGGATTGGTGACGATACCGATGATGTCAGCAATCAAGTTCAGAATAATATAGGTGGCGGCAAAAATTAGCGCGCATGCTTGGACAACCGGAATGTCACGGCTGGACACCGCATCGACCATCAACTGTCCGACGCCAGGATAGACAAAGACCACCTCGACCACGACAACCCCAACCACAAGATATGCAAGGTTGAATGCAATAACTGTTGCAATCGGCGCCCATGCGTTCGGCAAGGCATGTTTTAGGATGACTTCGCGCTGAGACGCGCCAGACAAACGCGCCATTTGAATATACGGGCTTGCCAATAGGTTGATGATCGCAGCACGCGTCATGCGCATCATATGTGCCACAATAACCAAGGTCAGAGTGAGCGCAGGCATCGCGCTTCTGTATAGGCGGTCTAACAAATCTGCATCTGGGCTGATGTTAGAAAGTGATGGAAAAATCGGCCACAAGGACGTCAGAACCAAAATCAGAATATACGCCACAAAAAATTCAGGGAACGAAATCGTGGTCAAGGTCATTGCGTTGACCACGCGGTCATAAATTGAATTGCGGTAGAGCGCAGCAGATATTCCCAAAAACAACGCCAAAGGCACAGCAATAACGGCGGTAAATGATGCCAAAAACATCGTATTCCACAAGCGCGGACCAATAAGATCAACCACAGGGCGCGAGCGATCGACACCAGATGACGAACGCCCCGAAAATGAGTTGCCGAGATCGCCTTGCACGGCCCCTGCGATCCAATCAACATACCGCAAAACTGCAGGTTTATCCAAACCCAGTTCACGCCGGAACGCGGCCACAGTGTCTTCGGTTGCAGCTTGTCCCAACACGGCCTCGCCGAAATCCCCCGGCAAGAGTTCAATCGCCGCAAAAATAATTATCGAGACAATAAACAACGTGACAAGCCCAAGACCAAGTCGTTGGACGACAGTTTTTAATACAGGATGCAAGTTATCACCTATTTAGCGTAGGTTAATTGGATCAGAGGCACCCAGTGGGTGCCCCTGAAATCGACATGGGTTTAGACGAACCACCAACGTTCGTTGGCTTTGTTACCGTCATTTTCCCAGTTGCCCGCGATTGGACCGTGCCCAATCTTTTTAGAAACCGCCATGATGTGATTGGCGAACATTGGACAGATTGTGCCACCATCATCGTGGATAAGTGCCTGACATTCAGCATACATCGTTGCACGTTTGTCATTATCCAACTCAGCACGGGCAGCTTTGACCAAGCCATTGAATTTATTGGCTGCGTCAGTGCCTTTCCATGCGGTATCGTTCCATTCTGTGTCTTCTGTATACGCAGCAGAGAACATCCAATCTTCGGTTGGTCGACCGCCCCAATAACATGCGGACCAGCCTTTTTTGTTCCAAACGTTGGACCAGTAACCGTCACTTGGTTCACGGACGACTTCGATCTGGATGCCTGCTTCTGCAGCAGAGGCCGCAATGAGCTGAGCTGCGTCCACCGCACCACCAAAGGCCGCGTCAGATGCAGACAATTGGATCGTGCCAGAGTGACCTGATTTTTTGTAATGATGAGCCGCTTTGTCCGCATCAAATTCACGCTGCGCTAGGTTGGACGCATGGAATTGGTTGGATGTCGAAATTGGATGGTCGTTACCCAATGCACCATGGCCCAGAAGGATCTTGTCAACCAGCTCTTGGCGTTTGATGGAATATTTCAGCGCCATACGCAGATCATAGTTGTCAAACGGCGCAACATCCAAACGCATGGGGAATGTATAGTGCAACGTTCCGGCTGCTTCTAAAATGTCCAAGGTGGGAACGCGCCCCAACAGAGCAACCGTTTTTGGGTCCACGCCATCAATCGAATGCACATCGCCGTTCATGATTGCGTTTTGACGCGCAGTCACATCCAGCAGAACCAGCTTTTCAATTTCATCGAAATGGGCTGCGCCCTCTTTCCAATAGTTCGGGTTGCGACGCAACATGGTACGAACACCCGGTTCATGGTTTTCGATGATATAACCGCCCGTGCCGATACCGGATGTTGGATCAATGCTGCCACCTGATGCGGGCATGATAACAATATGATAATCAGATACGATAAACGGGAAGTCAGCGTTAGGCGCATCCAATTCAAAGACGACACGGTTTGGACCGTCAGTCGAAAGTGATTTCACCGCTGACAGCAAACCTTTTGCAGCCGACTTTGACTCATCGCCCATGTGGTAGCGGAAACTTGCGACAACGTCATCTGAGTCCAACGTTTTTCCATTATGGAATTCAACGCCCTTGCGTAGGTTAAAGACCCATTTTTGCGCATCTGCAGATTCATACGTCTCTGCCAATTCACCACGCAATTTGCCATCATTTCCGACCTCGGTCAGATGGTTACCATAGCTATAGCACAGGTTTTGCATATAGCCGTTTTCATAGGTTGCCGGATCCAAGCTATCAGTTGTCGAGCCATGGCGGCTACCGATTTTGAACAGGCCACCGCGCTGCGGGGTTGCGGCCTCGACCGAAGACGCAAGGCTCAGCGCAGCTGGAATACTTAAACCAGTTGCGATCGCGGTTGTGATAAATTGACGACGATCAATTTGACCGCGCCGATATTTATTTTCTTGCCCCGAAAGATACTTTTTTATGTCCATTTTGAACTCCCTAGTTGGTTTTTTTATGATTCTTTGCAACAGGATAACATGAACAATCAAAATGCCAAATTTATACGCGAGATAAATCCAACCTTTTGATCAAAATTTTTTAAATAATTGAAATATATTCATTTATTTTGCAATTTCCGTTGGGTCATGAAAAGCGGTCCGGCATGAAAAAGAATAACCATAGGTGGAAATTTCTTGACCAAAGGAATTCGCTGGGATCAATTTGATCATAATCGACCAAGATTGGACAAACGCATGCAAAATGACTTAAGAGAGATTGACGAATTTGCCGACATGGGGATTATCTTATCAGATGGCTGTCGTCTGTCTGCGCGCGTTTGGGTGCCCAAAGACGCAAACGAAAAACCTGTTCCGGTTATCTTAGAATATCTGCCATACCGCAAAAGGGATGGCACCTGCGCGCGCGACGCGTTGACCCACCCTTATTTTGCAAAACGCGGCTACGCGGCCGT
>Ga0181601_10005573_pt1 | contig 10464 bp, 8 predicted proteins | sample 041ome_8_FD_133020 | JGI IMG/M metagenome (GOLD analysis project Ga0181601, IMG submission 133020) | Coastal salt marsh microbial communities from the Groves Creek Marsh, Skidaway Island, Georgia - 041407BS metaG (megahit assembly) | ecosystem: Environmental > Aquatic > Marine > Intertidal zone... | reverse complement strand
AGTCAAGCAGAAAAAGAAGAGGTAGAACCCATTCAAGATACCATAGAGACCCTCCCAGACCATGGCGCTTCTTCCCTTTCTACTTCAAATGAAAGCGGAAAAAGCCCTGATTCACCTCCTTTCACTACTCAAGAATTGGATCCTGTTCGTTTGAAAGCACTATTTGAGACCGAATCTTACCGTGGAATGAAGGGGATTTTAGGCCAATTGTCAGAAAGTCTAGCGTTAAATCAGCGGTTTATGTTTACCAAGGAACTTTTTGATGGAAATGCGGACTTACTTCGCCATGCCTTAAAATCTATAGATGATGTAGCGACCTTTGAAGAGGCTGTTGCCTTAATCAACGGACGTTTTGTGGTTGAATTGGGTTGGAATTGTGAATCTGAGGAGGTGTTGGAATTTATGCAGCAGGTCTACCGAAAATTTGTTAGTTAACGTTTAACCTAAAAAAGGAGGGGCAAGAATTCTTGCCCCTCCTTTTTTAGGTTTCCACATTATCCTGTCTAGTTGATTCTTCCCAACTGAGATGCCCGAGACGAATCTAACTTGATGAAGATAAAAAGTAAAATCGTAAAGGACCAAAGAGAAGACCCCCCGTAGCTAAAGAAAGGAAGAGGAATTCCAACCACAGGAAATAATCCAATGGTCATGGAAATATTGATCATAAAGTGAAAAAGTAGAATAGAGATTACTCCATAGCCATAAATTCTAGAGAATCGTGTCTTTTGTCGTTCGGCCATGATGACTAAGCGGTAAAGTAAGCCTGCAAAAAGGCCTATGACTACTACACTTCCCAACCAGCCAAACTCTTCTCCTAGTGTACAGAAGATAAAATCAGTGTCTTGTTCGGGAACAAAATCAAACTTTGTTTGGGTACCTTCTAAGTATCCTTTCCCAAATAAGCCCCCAGATCCAATCGCAATTTTGGATTGAGTAACGTTCCAGCCTACACCAAGAGGATCAATTTCAGGGTTGAAAAGTACCATGACTCTATTTTGTTGGTGAATTGGGAGTTTAGACACCACAAAATCAATAGAGTAGATGTAGGCAATGAGTCCAATTCCGATCAAGGAAAAAGCTAGAATTCGTTGCCAGGATTTTTTTCCCAGGTAGATTAAGGCGCCTACCATTGCCACAATAAAAGCCGCGAGGTACAAGTTGTTTTCGACGCCTAAAGCCAGTAGGGTAATGGCGATGGCTCCTAATCCTACTCCAAAATACCATTGAGGAAGACCCTCTCGGTAGAACATCAGTAAAAATGAAAAATATACCATGGCGGTGCCGGTATCGGGTTGCAGTAGAATCAATCCGATAGGGACTAATAGGACCAAAAAAGCGATAATTTGGTAATTGCGTTTACTTAAGTCAAAGGTGGGCCGTTCCATCACCTTAGCCAATGCCAATGCAGTGGCAAACTTTGTAAATTCACCCGGCTGGATTCTGAATTCTCCGACTCCTATAGATAAAATTTGGCCATTCACTTCCTTTCCAAAAAAGGGCGTAAGTACGAGAATGAGTAAAAATAGCAGGTAGATGACAAGCGATAAATTTTCAAAAAAGCGGTAGTCTGCCACCATGATTATGGTAATCAAGCCAATGGAAGTGCCAATCCATATCAATTGCTTGCCAGAGCTGATGGAAAAATCGAAGATGCTTTTTTCCACTTGGCTATCGAAGACAACGGCATAAATGTTAAACCAGCCGATCATGACTAAAACAAAATAGATGGATACGGCAATCCAATCTACTCGATTGATTTGAACATCAGTTTCTTTCATTTAATAGACAAAATTACCTGCAAGTACATAATCTTGGAGTTCGGTTCTAGCAACAGTTCTTCGGAGGTACTTTTCAATCATAAGCGATGCCGTAGTAGCTGCCGCGCGTCCACCCCAACCTGCATTTTCTACATAAACAGCAATAGCTATTTTTGGGTCATCTTTAGGGGCAAATGCAATGAATACGGAATGATCTTCTCCATGCGGATTTTGGGCTGTTCCTGTTTTGCCTGCAATGACCAGGTCCTTCATTACTGCTCGAGGAGCAGTTCCATAAATTGCTTCTGCCATTGCATCTTGGATTAGATCGAAATGGTGTGGGTCTACTCCTACAGTATGCTTTTCTTGGAATTTTCTTGGGATTTGTTTCGGATCTCCATTGATAGCTTTCACCAAGTGCGGGGTGTAATAGTACCCTTTGTTGGCAAATATTGCCGCAAGGTTTGCCATTTGAAGTGGTGTGACTTCCATTTCCCCTTGTCCAATTGATAAGGAATAAATAGTAGAATACTTCCACCTTCCTTCTCCATAGATCCGGTCATAGAGTTTGCTCGAAGGGACATTTCCTCCTTTTTCTCCACTCATGTCTATACTTAACGGTGCTCCCAAACCAAATTTTAGTACTTTTTCTCGCCATGCATTTAATCCAATTTCCGTGTCTTTAAAGGTATTTGAGGAAACATCTTGATTGATAATCTGACGGAAAGCTTGATGGTAATAGGGGTTGCATGAATTTCGGATTGCCCCAAACAGGTTTACAGGACTTGGATGGTTGTGGCAAGCGACTAAGGACCGGTTGCAGGCAAAAGTGGTATTAGGGGTTAAAATCCCTTCCTGTAATCCAATCAAGCTCTGTACGATCTTGAATATGGACCCGGGAGGATAAGTTGCCATAATGGGGCGATTGAATAAGGGTTTGGATGCATCCTTATTGAGCTTGCTGTAAGTTTTTCCAAATGCCGCTCCAGTAAGTTCATTTGGGTTGTAGAAAGGCGCGGATAGCATAGCCAAGATTTCCCCCGTTTTTGGTTCTATTGCCACCACTGAACCAGTCTTACCGCTCATCAGAAGCTCTCCATAAGCCTGTAATTCTAGATCTAGGGTGGAAGTTAGGTTTTTGCCGGCAAAGGAAAGGGTATCGTATTGTCCTTGCTTAAATGGACCCTTATCTACCCCTCGCACATTTACCATCTTGTATTTGACCCCTTTTTTACCTCTTAGTTCGTTTTCATAGTATTTTTCTAACCCACTCAGTCCAATGTAATCACCTTGTGAATAATACAATAAAGTGTCTTTTTTTAGCTGTCCTGCACTAATCTCCCCTAGGTATCCTAAGGCATGAGCAGCTATGGGGCTAGGATAGGATCTGACAGAACGGGTAAGGATAAATAGACCAGGATAATCCACTAAAAAATCTTGAATTCTCGCAAAGTCCTTTGTGGACAACTGCTTGATTAATGGAGATGGTTTTACTCTAGAATAGGATTTTGCTGCATTGTAACCTTCGATAAGCTCGTCCTTACTGATGCGGAATAGATCACAAAAGCGTGTAGTATCGCCCACTTGAAATTCTCGAGGAACCACCATTAAATCAAAAATGGGGTCATTAAAAACCAGTAGTTTACCAGTGCGGTCATAAACCAAACCTCGGTAAGGATGATCGACTACTCGTTGAATGGCATTGCTTTCAGCTCTTCTTAAAAAGCTATCATCTACCACCTGGATGGTAAAAAGTTTAAGTAACAATACCGAACTCACCAAGAAAATGACTAATACGATTACGGCAGCACGTTGGTCTCTCATAAAATTCCTCTTTTACGTTTAAAGAACAACAGTTGGACTAAAATGGTGAGGAAAAAGGTGAATACCGAAGAGAAAAAGCTTTTACTAACAACGGAAATGAAAGTTCCTGTACCCCAATGATCCGCTACAAAAAAAACTAAAGAATGTAGAAATAGCAGGGGTAAGGCAAAGCTGACATACCTAACAAATCCAATTTGACTAAGGCTGAGCTCTTCAGATTCTTCGTAGCTTCCTGAGGGGCTACTAATTTTGAGCCAGATGTGCTTAAAAAAAGCAAAACAAGTGGCTGCTGCAGTATGCATTCCTAGGGTTTGAAAGAAAACGTCGATACATAAACCTAGAAAAAAAGCAAGTACCATAAGCGGAATGGTACGTAGGGTCCTGGGAAGTACCAAGAGGCCTAAGAGATATAAAAATCCAAATGCCTGGCCAAAAACGGCTAAATTTTTAAGAAAAAGCAATTGTACCACAACCAAAGTGAGGATTAAAAAGGAGTAGGAGATGATATTTCTACTAGTCATTAGTTAATACAGATTGATTTTGGAGAGAATCTAATTCTTGAAAGGCAGGGTTCTCTACCAGGTACACATAGGTTAATCTACTAAAATCAGTGCTAAGTTGAACGGTTAATGCTAAATAGTTGGGGTCTTTTTGATTCACTGCTACTTCAGAAATTTGGCCAATGAGAATTCCTTCGGGAAATACTGCATTGAACCCTGAAGTAAGGATGGTATCGCCTTTGCTGACTTTTACGTGTCTCGGAACATACAGGAGCTGTGCTTCTGAAGAAGTGGTACCATTCCATTGGATCGATCCAAAAACGTCCGAAGTCTTTATTTTCGCAGACAACATTAAACTTGTGTTTAGCAGTGAAAAAGCAACGGCATAATTTTCCGATACAGACTTGATTCTCCCTACCACTCCTTGGGAATTAAATACTCCCATTCCCGGTTTAACCCCGTCCTTTTCACCTTTATTGAGGGTAATGTAATTTTGAGAAAGCCGAAGGGAGTTAGCAATCACTCGTGCTCCTATAAATTTGTATCTGACCTCCAATAAGGAGTCAATCTGTAAGGGGAGGCTATCGGGTTGCGCTTGGTGCCTGAGTAATTTTTGTTTTAAAAGGGCATTTTCAGAGTTAAGCGAAGCATTAGCTTCAGCTAATGAGAAAAATTGAACTACCTCTGATTGCTTTTCTAGCGCCTTTCCTGCCCACGCGTTTGAACTATTAAAGAATGCGGCACCTTGAGGAGAATTGTTGGAGACGATCATCCAAACCGCCAAAAATTCAAGCAAAACAAATAATAGAAATGTCCTTATTTTATAAAGGAACTCAAAGATGCGTAGCATTTAGAAATTAGGTCATCAAGACGGTACGGAAGTTTTGAATATTCTTAAGTGCAATTCCAGTCCCGCGAACTACAGCTCGTAACGGATCCTCTGCAATGTGAATAGGAAGTTTTGTTTTCTGGTGAAGACGCTTGTCCAATCCCTTCAACAAGGCACCCCCACCTGTGAGGTGAATGCCGTTGTCGTAAATGTCTGCAGATAGTTCCGGTGGAGCAATTTCTAGCGCTTTAAGTACAGCTTCCTCTATTTTTGAAACGGACTTGTCTAAAGCAAAAGCAATTTCGGAATAGGATACCTTGATCACTTTTGGGATACCTGTCATCAAATCTCTACCCCTGATTTCATAATCCTCTGGTGCATCTTCCAATTCAGTAAGCGCTGACCCGATAGCAATTTTTACTTTTTCTGCAGACCGTTCTCCAATTAACAAGTTGTGCTGTCTTCGCATGTAATCCAAAATATCCTTGGTGAAGGTGTCGCCTGCAACGCGGATAGATTGATCAGCGACAATACCAGAAAGCGCAATGAGCGCAATTTCTGTTGTACCTCCTCCGATATCAACAATCATAGACCCCATGGGCTTCTCGATATCGATACCAATACCAATCGCTGCGGCGATCGGTTCGTAAATCATGTAAACTTCCTTGGCGCCAGCATGCTCAGCGGAATCGCGAACTGCTCGTTTTTCTACTTCTGTGATTCCAGAAGGAATACAAATGACCATTTTGTGGGACTGTGGAAACATGCCTTTCTTTTGTCCAGGAATCATTTTAATCAAACCTCGAATCATTTGTTCGGCCGCATAGAAATCCGCAATCACGCCGTCTTTGAGCGGTCGAATGGTTTTTATGTTTTCATGGGTTTTTTCGTGCATGTTCATCGCCTCTCGCCCTACAGCCAATACGCGGTTGTTCGTCTTATCAATGGCAATGATGGAGGGTTCATCCACTACAATTTTATCTTTATGTATAATCAGCGTATTTGCAGTACCCAAATCAATGGCAATATCACTTGAGAAAAAATCAAATAGTCCCATTTTAAATTTTTTTTGGCTTTGAGCTCGAAAGGAGCGAATTAGGATAGTTCTTCTGTACTATTTTTGCCTAAGAATCGACAAAAATATTACCTTAAATTGATAAAACAGAGAGAAAGAAGAATTTTTGTTTTCGAGAGGAAAATTTTAAAGATTTCTTGATTCCAATCAATTTTTTACGGTCGTGGATTAAATTTAAGTAAAATTTGGGAGCATTCGAAAGCCTATTTTGTATTTCCTCAATCTTTCTATTACTTTTGTAGCGTATTCTAAAAGTTTCTAGAGGGGGCAACAGTCCCCTCTTTCATTATCCTACCCTATGAGTGACTTAAAGCAAATGGTACTAAGCTTGGTGGAACAATCCCTTCCAGACGAGGAACATTTTCTTGTTGACGTAAAAATCGATCGGGCTGGTGATAAAACTAAAATATTGATTTTGGTGGATGCAGACCATGGAATCACTATTGCAACTTGCGCTTCATTAAGTAGGGCGGTTGCAGGCGAGTTAGAAACCAGTATGTTGGTGGATGAGCCCTATACCTTGGAGGTTTCCTCACCAGGCTTGGATTACCCTTTGACTGAAAAAAGGCACTACTTGAAAAATCAAGGGAGGTTATTAAAAGTCTTTCTTCAGTCGGGAGAAGAGCTTACAGGGAAATTAATTGGGGTGGAGGAATTGGGGATTCAGCTGGGAGTAACTAAAAAAGAAAAAGGGAAAAAAAGTGTGGAAGAAGCGCATAATCTGCTTTTCGTTGAAATAAAAAAATCTATCGTACAAGTATCTTTTAACTAATTCCAATGGATGCAAAAATCTTAATTGAATCCTTCGCAGAATTTGCGAGATCTAAAAATGTGGATCGTCCAACCATGATCCGTATTCTGGAAGATGTATTTAGAGCGATGATTCGCAAGAAGTTTGATTCAGATGAAAATTTTGATGTCACCATCAATGCCGATAAAGGGGATTTGGAAATTTTCCGAATTCGAGAGATTGTGGATGATAATTCAGAAGACATCTGGGACTTTGATAAAATCAGCCTCTCTGATGCCCAAAAAATTGAGCCGGACTTTGAAGTAGGCGAAGAAGTGTATGAAAAAATTGAACTCGAAGAATTTGGTCGGCGTGCAGTACAAATGGCTCGTCAAACTTTAATTCAACGAATCAAAGACCTGGAGAAAGACCTTCTTTTCAGCAAATACGAAGAACAAGTTGGAGAAATTATCTCTGCTGAAGTGTATCAAATTCTAGGTAGAGAAATCCTATTGATTGATGCCGAAGGGAATGAATTGATTTTACCAAAAGGGGAGCAAATCCCCAAGGATCGCTTTAGAAAAGGAGATTCAATCAAGGCAATTGTCCACCGAGTAGACATGATTAATGGCAATCCAAAGGTGGTTTTATCGCGTACTTCACCGGTGTTTTTAGAACGCTTATTTGAAAATGAAGTTCCTGAAGTGTACGATGGTCTAATTACAATCATCAAAGTAGTACGTGAGCCTGGCGAACGTGCCAAAGTTGCTGTGGAATCCTACGATGACAGAATAGATCCTGTGGGTGCTTGTGTAGGTATGAAAGGTTCACGTATTCATGCTGTTGTTCGCGAACTACAGAATGAAAATATTGACGTGATTAATTTTACTGAAAATTTAGACCTTTATGTGTCCCGAGCTTTGAGCCCAGCAAAGGTTTCCTCACTCGCCATCAACCAAGAAACAAAACGAATTTCCGTGTAATTGAAGCCAGAACAAGTGGCTTTAGCGATTGGAAAAGTTTGGTTTATCATCAATTTGGCAAGCCGATGTGTCGGGTATGAAATTGATGTTTTCCGTGAGTTAAATGAATACGAGGAAGAAGATGTGGACTTAAATGAGTTCTCTGATGAAATCGATCAGTGGATCATTGACGAACTTAAAAAGACAGGTTTGGATACTGCCAAGAGTGTTTTGGTACTTAGTAAGGAAGATTTAATTCGAAGAACCGAGTTGGAAGAAGTGACCATTGACGAGATTTTCAGAATTCTTAGAACAGAATTTGATCAATAAGGGGTAATACCCCAAAGAATACCCTAATTTTACTTAAGATTTCGAAAGAGGTTTTTGCTTATGTCAGAAGAAAAAATGATGCGATTAGGCCAAATAGCCAGAAAACTCAACGTGGGAACGGCAACCATCGTGGAGTCCATGGCTAAAAAGGGCTATGAGGTGGAAAATAATCCCAACTCCAAAATCACAATGGATCAAGTATCCATGCTGGAAAAGGAATTCAAGTCTTCTGCTCTTGAAAAAGAGGAGGCGTCCCATCTTTCCATTGGAAAGCGTCATGAACCTACCGCAGAGCAGGAAAAAGTAGAAGAGCCGACTCCTACCCCTGCTCCCGTGCCGGAACCTACCCCTGTACCGACACCAACGGCCAAGGCAATAGAGCCTGAAGTAGAAAAAATTGCGACTGAGGCACCTAAATTAGAAGGAATTCGTGTTTTAGGAAAAGTAGATTTGAGTAAAAAGCCTACAGCGGTTCCTCCGACTCCTAGGCCTACTCCACCTGCTCCTAAACCTGCCCCAGTCAAACCTACTCCAAGTCCAAAACAGGAAGAGAAAAAGCCAGAGCCAGTAGCTCCGGTTCCTCCAAAAACCCCTGAGCCTGCTCCTGCCATAAATGCAGTGGAGGTGCCCGTTTCTCCAGTTTTAGCAAATATACCTGAAGAACTTATTTCAGCTAAGGCAGATTCATTGAAAGGGCTTACTGTTCTAGGAAAAATTGAGCTTCCTGTTGATAGAATTAAGAAAAAAGGAGGACCTGTAGCTTCTTCAGATGAGCGAGGAAAAGATAAAAAACGCCCTAGGAAAAGAATTGATAGTAAACCAGGGACGCCTAACTCACCTGGCCAAGGAGGCGCTGGAGGTAACCGTCCTCACGATCAAAGAGGATCTAGACCTGGAGCTCCACAACGACCTGGGGGCCCTGCCCAACAACGGATTCAAAAAGCAGAGCCTACTCCAAAGGAAATTCAAGATCAAATAAAGCAGACTTTGGCGAGGCTTCAAGGCGCTAAACCAGGTGGAAAAACCAAGTCAAGACGAGATAAACGCGCAGAACGAGACCGAGAGGTAGAAACTGAAGGAGAAGAGCTCAAAATCTTGAAGGTAACTGAATTTATTTCAGCCAACGATTTGGCAGCTCTTTTGGATGTGTCAGTAAATCAAATTATTTCAGCTTGCCTTTCTTTAGGAATGTTTGTTTCCATCAACCAACGATTGGATGCGGAAGCTATTACCATCATTGCTGATGAGTTTGGATACGAAGTAGAGTTTACCAAATCCATAGAAGATGAATTGGAAGAAGAGGCTGCGGATACGGATGAAGAATTAGAAGAAAGAGCACCGATTGTGACCATCATGGGCCACGTTGACCATGGAAAAACATCCTTACTTGATTTTATCCGCATGTCTAAGGTAACTGCTGCGGAAGCTGGAGGGATTACTCAACACATAGGAGCTTACGATGTAATGACCAAAACTGGTCATAAAATTGCCTTCTTGGATACGCCAGGTCACGAAGCCTTTACAGCAATGCGTGCTCGTGGTGCGAAGATTACTGATGTTGCCATCATTGTGATTGCTGCAGACGACAGCATCATGCCGCAAACCAAGGAAGCGATTAACCATGCTCAAGTGGCTGGTGTACCCATGATATTTGCGATCAACAAAATTGATAAGCCCAATGCAAATCCTGAAAAAATCAAGGAAGAGTTGGCAAATATGAATTTGCTTGTAGAAGATTGGGGTGGAAAATACCAATCCCAAGAAATCTCTGCAAAAACAGGTCAAGGAGTGGATGAACTCCTAGAGAAGGTTCTCTTAGAATCCGAGATTTTGGAATTGAAGGCGAACCCAAACAAAAATGCAGTTGGATCAGTCATTGAGGCTTCTTTGGACAAAGGGCGAGGTTATGTATCTACCATCATGATTCAAGCAGGTACCCTGCGAATTGGAGATGTGATGCTTGCAGGTCAACATTATGGACGCGTAAAAGCCATGTTTGACCACAAAGGGAAGAAACTCAAACAGGCAGGACCTTCTACCCCTGTATTGATGCTTGGTTTAAGTGGGGCCCCTCAAGCAGGTGATGCCATCAAAGTATACGATTCTGAACGAGAGGCAAGAGAAATTGCCAACTCAAGAGAGCAAATCCAGCGGGAACAAAGCTTGCGTACCAAGAAGCACATTACCTTGGATGAGATTGGTCGTCGATTGGCTATCGGTAGTTTCAAGGAGCTCAATATCATCATCAAAGGAGATGTGGATGGATCAGTGGAAGCACTTTCCGATTCCTTGCTCAAGCTTTCGAAAGATGAGGTGAAGGTAAGCATCATTCACAAAGGAGTAGGACAGATTTCCGAATCGGATGTGCTTTTGGCTTCTGCATCGGATGCAATTATCCTCGGATTCCAAGTACGGCCTTCTTCTAATGCCAAGAAACTTGCGGAGCAGGAGGAAATT
>Ga0181601_10005570_pt1 | contig 10466 bp, 13 predicted proteins | sample 041ome_8_FD_133020 | JGI IMG/M metagenome (GOLD analysis project Ga0181601, IMG submission 133020) | Coastal salt marsh microbial communities from the Groves Creek Marsh, Skidaway Island, Georgia - 041407BS metaG (megahit assembly) | ecosystem: Environmental > Aquatic > Marine > Intertidal zone... | reverse complement strand
TTTTCAGGGCTGGACCCAAGCCATTCAATCCGCAGCGGATGCGCCTTGCCTTCGCTTTCGATCACCGGCGCATCGTCACCCATCAGCCGAGCAAAACGCGCACCGTCGATGGTGGCAGACATCACTAGCAGGCGCAGGTCCTCGCGCAAAATGGCCTGCGTTTCCAGTGCCAGCGCAAGACCCAGATCGCTGGCGAGATTGCGCTCATGCGCCTCGTCAAACAGCACGGCGGAGACGCCTTCCAGTTCCTGATCCGAGAGGATGCGCGAGACGAAGATCGCTTCCGTCACCACAACCACGCGGGTCTTCGCGCTCGTCCGGCTGTCCATGCGGGTCTGGTAACCGATTGTTTCGCCGGCCTTCTCGCCCAGCATCTCCGCCATGCGTTCGGCAGCAGCGCGGGCAGCCACGCGCCGGGGGCTGAGAACGATCACTTGCCCGCTGCACCATTCCTCGCCGATCAGCTCTGGCGCAACCGCCGTGGTCTTGCCCGCACCCGGCGGCGCGACCAGCACGGCGGAACTGTGGCTGCGCAAGGCAGCAAGCAGATCCGGCAATACGGCGTTGATGGGGAGGTTCTGGGTCACGAACTCAATCCCGTTCGTGCTGAGCTTGTCGAAGCACCGTTCTTCCTTTCGGAACCACGACTAGAGAAGAAGGCGGCCCTTCGACAAGCTCAGGGCGAACGGGGTACGCGCGTCCTCAATACCCGCGGGTTACCGCGAATTGCGCCGCTTCCACCATCGCCCGGCGGGCGTCGCTGTCAGGGAAGATCGCCAGCGCATCGCAAGCGCGCTGCGCGAAATGGCGCGCCCTCTCGCGCGTGTCTGCAACGGCATTGTGCCTGTCGATCAGTTCGACGGCCTTGGCCAGGTCCTCGTCCGAATTGGTGAAACCGGCGATACAGTCCTTCCAGAACTGCCGCTCTTCCTCGTTACCGCGCGCATAGGCGAGAATGACGGGCAGCGTCATCTTGCCTTCGCGGAAATCATCGCCCCGGTCCTTGCCCATTTCGGCAGCATCGGAATCGTAATCGATGGCGTCGTCCACCAGCTGGAAAGCGATGCCGAGGTTGCGGCCGTAATCGTCGAGCGCCTTTTCCTCTGCCTCGTCCCGTTCTGCCACAACGGCAGCAATGCGGCTGGCGGCGGCGAACAGTGCAGCAGTCTTGGCACCGATGATGTGGAGGTAATGCTCCTCCGAAGTCTCGATCTTGCGCTGGCTCACCAACTGGTCAACCTCGCCCTGCGCGATAATGGCGCTGGCGGAAGAGAGAATCTTGAGCACTTTCAGGCTGCCGTCCTCCACCATCAGCTCGAAAGCGCGGGAGAAAAGGAAATCGCCCACCAGCACGGTGGCCGGGTTGCCGAACACGATATTGGCCGCTTCCTTGCCGCGGCGCATTTCGCTGCCATCCACCACGTCATCATGTAGCAGCGTGGCGGTGTGGATGAACTCCACGGCCGCAGCCAGCTTGTGATGGCGGGTGCCCTGATATCCGATCACCTCTGCCCCCGCGAGCGTGAGCATCGGGCGCATGCGCTTGCCGCCGCCCGAAATTAGGTGGCCTGCAAGAGCGGGAATCAGGGGAATCTCGCTCAGCATCCGGTCCAGGATGACCTGGTTCACCGAATTCATGGCCGAAGCCGTGAGCGAGAGGATGGGCGACAAGGAGGGCGCGCCCTGTTCGTTGCTGCGCGTGATGGGTACGACATTCGACGTCATGACGAATTCTCCAATGCGGCAGCATGCAAGTGTTGGCAAGCGCGCATTTGCTGCTAGTCAGGCCGCATGGCATCGCAAACATCGCAGGAAGACATGGACGATCCGGAAGAGCACCTCACCAACGACCCCCATGTCGACCCGGTCCTCGCCGCTTACCGCAAGAGCATCGACAATATCGACGCTGCGCTGATCCACATGCTCGCCGAACGCTTCCGCATCACGCAGGCGGTGGGCGAATACAAGGCCGCCAATTCCCTGCCCCCGGCAGACCCACGGCGCGAGGACAAGCAGGTAATGCGCCTGCGCGATCTTGCTGTCAACGCTGACCTCGATCCCGAATTCAGCGAGAAGTTCATCCGCTTCGTGATCGACGAGGTGATCCGCCACCACAATATCGCAAGGGGCCAGTAAGATGTCCGAGCAGAAACTTGTCGGCGGCTGCCTGTGCGGCGATATCCGGTACGAGATCGTGGGCGAGCCGGTGTTCGTCAGCCAGTGCTGCTGCAAGGATTGCCAAAAGGCGACCGGCACCGGCCACACCACCATCATCGGCATTCGCGGCGATCAGCTGCAGATGACCGGCACCCCCAAGACCTATACCAACACGGGCGATACCGGCGGAGCAGTGACGCGGCATTTCTGCGGCACCTGCGCCGGACGGCTCTATACCACCGGTGATTTGCCGGGTGACATGAAGATCGTGCAGGCCGGATCGCTGGACGATCCCAACCAGGTCACCCCGCTTGACGCGATCTATGTGAAGGACAAGCCGGTGTGGGACATGCTCGACCCGACCATCCCGCAGTTCGAAGGCATGCCTGACCGCAAGAGGGATTGATCACGCCCTCGGCAGTTTCAGCCGCACCAGCAGGCCGCCAAGGTCCTCGCTTTCATCCAGCCACACGCTGCCGCCGTAAATTTCCGCCACATCGCGCACGATGGCGAGGCCGAGGCCAGTGCCGGGCTTTTCGGTATCGAGCCGCGCCCCGCGGGTGAACAATTCGTCCCGCAGGCCTTCGGGGATGCCCTCGCCATCATCCTCCACCCATATGGTGCACAGGTCTGCATCGGGCACGGCATCCACCGTCACGAACACGCTGCCACCGCCATATTTGGCGGCATTCTCGATCAGATTGCCGAGGATTTCCTCAAGGTCCTGCTTCTCGATCGCGACCTCGGCGGTTTTCGACCCGTCGATATCCAGCCGCACCTGCGGGTAGAGGCGCGAAACGGCGCGCTCCACCGCCAGCGCGCTGTCCATCACGTTGCAACGGGCAAGCCCCACGGCTCGACGGCCAGCCGCACGGGCACGGGCAAGGTGGTGATCGACCTGCCGCCGCATCGTTGCCGCCTCGCGCAGCACAGTCTGGTCAAGATCGGGCGCATGCGCACTGGCGGCGTTGTTGAGCACGGTGAGCGGGGTCTTCAGCGCATGGGCAAGGTTGCCGGCATGGGTTCGCGCTTCTTCTGCCTGCCGCTCCGAATGGGCGAGCAGCGCGTTCAGTTCCTGCACCATGGGTTGCACTTCCAGCGGAAGCGGATCGGTCACGCGGTTGGTGCCGGTGGTGCGGATGCGGGCAATCGCCTGGCGGATGCGGCGTAGCGGGCCAAGGCCGTACCAGGTCTGCAACATCACCATCAGCAACAGGCCGATGCCGAGCACGGCGAAGGACCAGCCGAGGATCGCACGCATGTTGGCAATCTGCTGGTCCAGTTCGGAGCGCGTGCTGCCGACCACGAATTGCCAGTCCACATCGCTGCCCGGAATGCCCACGGTGCGCTGCGCGATGCGGACCTCGTCACCATTGGCGGCTTGTTCGTTATAGAAGATGGGCTGCACCGCCCGCTCGTCCTCACGGATCGGCAGGGGTTCGTCCCACAACGAGCGGGAGAGGTAAGGCAGGTAATCCCCGCCCGAAATCTGCCAGTAATATCCGCTGTTCGGCTCAAGATAGCGCTGGTCACCCAGCGGGCGGTTGAAACGCACTTCGCCGAAGGGATCGATCTCCGCGTTCAGCACCATGGCGTTCAATGAAATTTCCAGCTGCTCGTCAAACTGCCTGGAAATGAGGTTGGTCATCGCCCGGTCAAGCGCCACGCCGCCAACCGTCAGCAGCACGAGAATCCACGCAGCCGCGATCAGCAGCATCCGGCGCGAGATGCTGCCGGTATGCGGTGCGCCCAGCTCTACACCGGGCGCACCTGTCGTGTCTGGAGCAGCGGATGCCTCCGCCACAGGCCCGCCGCCGCTATTCCCGGGGGCTGTCTGCGGGGTCGTCGAGGCTGTAACCGAGGCCACGGATAGTCGTGATCACATTGGCACCCAGCTTCTTGCGAATGCGGGTGACGAAGACCTCGATCGTGTTCGAATCGCGGTCAAAATCCTGATCGTAGATATGCTCGATCAGTTCGGTGCGGCTCACCACCTTGCCCTTGTGGTGCATCAGGTAGGAGAGCAGCTTGTATTCCTGCGCGGTCAGCTTCACCGGCTCGCCGGCACGGGTAACACGGCCGGAACGCGTATCCAGCCGCACATCGCCAGCGGTCAGTTCGGACGAGGCATTGCCCGATGCGCGGCGGATCAGCGCGCGCAGGCGGGCGATCAGTTCCTCTGTCTGGAAAGGCTTGGCCAGATAGTCATCGGCACCGGCATCGAGGCCGGCCACCTTGTCAGACCAGCTGTCCCGCGCGGTCAGCACCAGCACGGGGAAGTTGCGCTTTTCTTTGCGCCACATGCCCAACACGGTGAGGCCATCGATCTCCGGCAGGCCCAGGTCGAGCACGGCGGCATCGTAATCCTCGGTGCTGCCTAGGAAATGGCCATCCTCGCCATCAGTGGAAAGGTCCACCGCATAGCCGTTCTGTTCCAATGTGTTCTTGAGCTGCTGGCCCAGTGTCGGTTCATCCTCGACGATCAGGATGCGCATCCATTTTCCCCTGCTAAACGCCTGTAACACCGAATGGTCTGGTCACTCTAACGCGTCAACCAGCCGAAAGGTTTCACCCACTCTTATCGCGATACCCGCAAAACACGGGCGGTGCGTGCATCCACGTCCACCCAGATCACCCGGCCTTCGCGGATGAACTTCAGGCGGTACGCCTGTGCTGCGGGATCATATTCGAAGCCGATATATTCATCGCCATCCATGCGCGGGATGATGCGCCGCTCGATCTCGCGGATGGGCATGTTGCGCCCGGCCTGCATCTGCTCGCGCGCACTGTCCTGCTCACCGCGCGGCGCCTGGGCACGTTGCTGGCGCTGCTGCGCGGCAAGGTCAGACGCGGCAGCGATGGGGCCTGCCAGCATGGCCATTGCGGCCAGGGATGCGAGAATCCGTTTCATGATGACACTTTGCCTAGTCGCCGCGCGTTGAACAAGCAGTGAATGCAAATGCTGGCATTCAGAAAGATTGACGGTTTCCTTAACGGCTCATCTCGTATGTGACACTGACTGTCACGGAGGATTCCACCTGCCCCGGGCGCACCGGCGTGGATTCCTCCACTGCGTCCATCGCTGCGCGCTGCACCATCGGCATGGGGCGCGATGCCTGCCCGCTCTCGCTCACCTGCAACAGGCGGATATCGGAATAGCCGGACATTTCGGCGTAATTCATCGCCCGCTCGCGCGCGGATTCGAATGCGGCAGCACGCGCCTGCTCGCGGGCAGCGGTGGGGTCATCGACCGACCACGAAATGCCGCCAAGGTCAGTGGCACCTGCTGCCACCAGCGCATCCAGCACTTCGCCCGTGCGGTCGATATCGCACAGCGTCACGCTGACGCGGTTGGACACCTGATAGCCGCGGAACACCTGGCTGCGGGTCTGCTGGTCATAATTATATTGCGGATTCAGGCTGATGCCGCTGGTCTGGATATCGTCGCGGGCGACGCCCTGCGCCTCGATCTCGGCGATCACCCGCGCCATCTGCGCGGCGTTCTGCTGCATGGCTTCAACAGCAGTGGGGGCCTGCGTGGTAACGCCTGCGCTGAGGTTGGCGATATCGGGATCGCTGGCAACGCTTTCCGTCACCGAAAGCTCGATCACCGGGTCGCTGGCCTGCAATTGCACATCTGCCTGGGTTGCAGTCAGGGGGAGCGCCAGCGCGGTGGCAGCAGCGATCGGAAGGGCAAAACGGGTCATTTCAGTCATTCTCCGCAAGAAAGATATGCGCACGAGCGTGCCTGCGCCCCAATTACGACTGACTGAATGGTTCTGTTCCTTGCCAGCAAGCTTCGCCGCGCCTAATTGCCCGCTCGACTTATGGCAGAACCTCCAATCCTTTCATGGGAAGGCCTTGGCTTGCACCAGGGCGAAGGCTGGCTTTTTGGCGGCCCGGACACCGATGGGCTGGACCTGCACATCGGCCCGCGTGACAGGATGGCGCTGATCGGCCGCAATGGCGCGGGCAAGACAACACTGCTGCGTCTGATAACCGGCGAGATCGAATCCGATCGCGGCCTGCGCAAGGTGAAGCCGGGCACCAATATCGTGCTGCTGGAGCAGGAGCCCGATTTCAGTGGCTGCGACACGCTGATGGACTTCGCCCTCGCTGGCCGGGACGCGCCTGCCCGGCACGAGGTGGAAAGCATTGCCGGCCAGCTGGGCATCGACATGGACACCAAGGCCGCCGGTGCATCAGGCGGTGAAAAGCGCCGCGCTGCCCTCGCCCGCGCGCTGGCGCTCGATCCGGACCTCTTTCTGCTGGATGAGCCAACCAACCACCTCGACCTGTCTGCCATTGACTGGCTGGAAGGTTGGCTGAACCGCTACAAGGGTGCCTTCATCACCATCAGCCATGACCGGACCTTCCTGAAACGCCTGACCCGCGCGACCATCTGGCTCGACCGCGGGAACCTTCGGCGCAAGGAAGTGGGCTTTGGCGGCTACGAGGCGTGGGAAGAGCAGGTCTATGCCGAGGAAGCGCGCGCGGCCGAAAAGCTCGACGCCCGGCTGAAGATCGAGGCGCACTGGCTGGAACGCGGCGTCACCGCGCGGCGCAAGCGCAACATGGGACGGCTGGAAAAGCTGTGGCAGATGCGCGAACAGCGTGCCGCTATGATCAACCCGGCAGGCACCGCCAAGCTGCAGCTGGGCAATGACGCGGATTTCAAGTCCAAGTCCGTGATCGTGGCGGAGGATATCTCCAAGACCTATGGCGAGCGCGCGATCATCAAGCCGTTTTCGCTGCGCATCCAGCGCGGGGACCGCATCGGCATCGTGGGTGCAAACGGCGCGGGCAAGACCACGCTTTTGAAGATGCTGACTGGCGAGCTGGAACCCGATACCGGCAAAGTCACCCATGCCCGCACCCTGTCCGGCGTGATGATCGACCAGCAAAGGAAGCTGCTCGATCCGCAGAAGACGGTGCGGCAGATCCTTGCCGAAGGAGGTGACTGGCTGGATGTGCGCGGGGTTCGCAAGCACGTGCAGGCTTACCTGAAGGACTTCCTGTTCGATCCTTCGGTGATCGACGCCAAGATCGGCACTTTCAGCGGCGGCGAGCGCAGCCGCCTGCTGCTCGCTCGCGAATTCTCGCGCACCTCCAACCTGCTGGTGCTGGATGAGCCGACCAACGATCTCGACCTCGAGACGCTGGACCTGCTGCAGGAAGTGATCGCCGATTATGAAGGCACCGTGCTGATCGTCAGCCATGACCGTGACTTCCTCGATCGCACCGTCACCGTCACGCTCGGCCTTGATGGCAGCGGCCTGGTAGACATCATCGCCGGTGGCTACGCCGATTGGGAAGCCAAGCGCGAGGAACGCCGCAAGCCTGCGAAGAAGGCCGCAAAGGAAGATGAGGCGGCGTCTCCCCCTCCCCCGCCGCCTGCGCCGAAGTCCGCCAAGCTCAGCTACAAGGACCAGCGCGATTACGAACAATTGCCCGCGCGGATCGAGGAACTGGACAAGCTGATCGCAAATGGCGAGGCCGCTTTGGCCGACCCGGAGCTCTACAGCCGCGATCCGGACAAGTTTGCCCGCATCTCCAAATCGCTGGAAATGGCGCGCGATGAAAAGGACGAGGCCGAACTGCGCTGGCTGGAACTGGCAGAGCTGGTCGAAGGCTGATCTTAACCCAAAGCGGCTATGCTCCCCGCGTCTGTCTTAGCAGGGAATGCCGCCGGATGGCTGACGAATTTCGCGCGTTGCGCCACCAATACCGCCGCCACCTGATGGTCGGCCCGCCCAGAAAATGCGCGGATGAAATCCGCAACGACAAGCCGCATGCGGAACTGCACCGCGAAAGGAATTCCCATGAAGGCCTTTCGCGCCACACGCACCTGCGCGAACTGGCAGTGCACGGCTGTAACTAGGCGGTGATGGAAGAAATCGGCGAGCTTACCAATCTCGAAAAACTGGAGCTGCGCTGGCCCATGCGCGGCACCGAAAATCTGGAGCCGCTGCGCAAGCTCAAGAAGCTGACCTATCTCTCCATCGACACGCCGGGGGCCAAGGTCACCTATTTCACGCCCATCTGCGACCTCCCCCATCTGGAAGTGCCGATGATCGAGAATGCCAAGCACATTTTCGAACTCGACTGGATGGCACCGATGAAGGACCGGCTTCGTGTCCTTGGGCTGGAGGGTGCCATAGACACCAACCAGCGCATCGCTTCGCTCGATCCATTGGCGGGTTTCACGTTCGAGGCGCTGCTGTGCATCTCCGTGACGCTGAAGAGCAAGGATCTGACCCCGCTGCATTCATGCCCCAATCTGCGCTTCCTCGATGGCGCCGTGATATCGGACTGGGAAGGCTACAAGGCGCTCGAAGCTGCCAAGCCGGACCTGTTTTGCGGTTGGTTCAACGCCATGTACTGGCATTCCGGGTGGCGCGGTGGCCCGCCGAAAGAACTGATCGAAAAAGCGCAGCAAGAACAAGGCTGACAAATTTGCGCGCAATCAATTTTGTGCTGCAATGCAGCATGTATCTACTCAGCTAATGCGCGACTCGATGACCCCTATCGGATTGCCTCCGCACCTCGCCTTTGCGGAGATGTGGCTGGCCACATGGTCGGAAGCGGTGATGGCGGCTTCCACCGAGATGTTCCATTTCTGGTACATGCCCTTTTGCGAGCCGCATCACCACGAAGCGCAGAACCGCTTCCAAATGGAATTGCCCGAACTGATCGAGGAAGAAGAGCACGACCTATTCGCGTGATGCGCGCCGCGTTCCCGCTCAATTGATGCGATAGAAATCGGCCACCCGGTCCAGCGCCAGTTTCAGCACCAGCTTGCCGCTGCGCGCAGGCCATTGCAGTGCCTTTTCTGCCACCGGCAGTGTTTCGCCCGAACACACCACCCGCCACAATATGTCCTGCAGGCCCTTGCCCGCCTGGCTCAGCGCGCCGTGGAACCTGTCGCGCGCTGCCATCACCCGTTCGGTCTGGGTCAGACCCTTTTCGCCGGTGCCCTTCACATTCACCGGGTCCCACCGCATGGTGACGCTGGGGCCAAGCTGGGCGCGCTCGAAATCGGCGCGCAGGCGTTCACCGGCATCGAACAGCCTGTCTTCCAGATGGCCGTGGGCATGGAGCCAGCCGAGCGGGCTCTCGGCAAGGTTCACCGTCACGCTGCGGCGGCGGCGCAATGCGCCATTCCTGCGCCGCGGGCCCTCCACCGTCGGTTCGCGTTCGACCAGATGCTGTTTCATGTGCGAATCTCCCCTTTTGCGCTGGCGAGGCACTTGCCAAATGGAACAACTTGTAGGAAAGAGAAACCAATCTGGTTATTTGAAGGGATGAGGCGATGATCAATCGCATTCGCGATATCCGCAAGCAGAAGGGCATGACGCTGGCAGAAGTCGCCGCCGCCTGCGAACCGCAGACCACCGCGCAAACCATCGGGCGACTGGAAACGGGTATGCGCAACCTCTCGCTCACCTGGATGAACCGCATTGGCGAGGCACTGGGCGTCGATCCGGAACTGCTGGTAAAGAGCGACGAGGAAGCCACGCCGCAGATCATCGCCAAGCTGACCGAACATGGCGCAGAGGCGCTTACCAAGCCGCGCGACGCCATCCTGCCAACCCAGCTGAATGAAGGCGAAGCGCTGATCTGCCTCACAATCGAGACGCCGCAGGGCGAATACCGCAGTGGTGACCAGCTGTGGATGCGCCAGATCCGCCCGGAGGATTCCGGCAGCATCATCAACCGCGACGTGCTCGCCCCGCGCAGCGGCGGGCGCTTCGCCTTCGGGCGCCTGATCGACAGGCAGGGCTCGCTGGTCGGCCTGCTGCCGCCCGGCATGGGCCAGCGCCAGATCGTGATCGACCGCCCGGCATGGCTGGCCGTGGCCGAAATGCTGGTGCGAAAGCTCTGAGGCAGCAGGATCGGCAATCGCGATGAAACGCCTCCTCTCCATCGCCACCCTCTACCCCAACGCGCACTAGCCGCGCTTCGGCACGTTCGTGGCGCGGCAGATGGAGGCGCTGGCCGCGCGCGGCGATTGGGAAGTGCATCTGGTCAACCCCGTGGGCGTGCCGCCAATTGCCATGGGCCGCTATGCCCCGCTGGCCGATGCCGCGGTGAGCGGGAAGGAGCACGGCGTGCACGTCCACCGCCCGCGCTTCACGCTGATCCCTGCTGTCGGCGGGCCGTTCAACCCGGCGATGATCGTGCGCGCGGTGCTGCCGCTTGCCAAGCGCCTGCAGGCGCTGCGCCCGTTTGACGTGGTGGATGCGCAGTTCTTCTATCCCGATAGCCCGGCGGCTGCGCGGATCGCCGCAAAGCTGGGCCTGCCGCTG
>Ga0181601_10005564_pt1 | contig 10470 bp, 9 predicted proteins | sample 041ome_8_FD_133020 | JGI IMG/M metagenome (GOLD analysis project Ga0181601, IMG submission 133020) | Coastal salt marsh microbial communities from the Groves Creek Marsh, Skidaway Island, Georgia - 041407BS metaG (megahit assembly) | ecosystem: Environmental > Aquatic > Marine > Intertidal zone... | reverse complement strand
TGTTCATCGCCGAATCGGTCATCATCGCCACTGGCGCGGAAGCAAAATGGCTTGGCATTGAAAGCGAGCAAAAGTTCCAAGGGTTTGGTGTTTCAGCCTGTGCGACCTGTGACGGTTTCTTTTTCCGCGGCAAGGAGGTTCTTGTTGTCGGCGGTGGTAACACGGCCGTAGAGGAAGCGCTGTATCTAACCAATCATGTCTCCAAAGTGACAGTCATTCATCGGCGTGAAGAATTCCGTGCGGAAAAGATCTTGCAGGACCGGTTATTCCGTAACCCCAAGATCAAAGTTATTTGGAACACGGTTCTGGAAGAAGTTGTTGGCGGTACGGATCCCCTGGGCGTCACCGGTGCGAAAATCCGAGATACCAAGACCAATGCTGTTAGTGACTTAAGTGTGGATGGCGTGTTCATCGCCATCGGGCACCGTCCCAACACAGATATCTTCAAAGGCAAGATCACCATGGATGGCGAAGGCTATATTGAGCCGGTTGACGCTACCACCCGCACGAACGTCACGGGCGTATTTGCTGCAGGCGATGTGCGTGACAAAGTCTACCGCCAAGCTGTGACGGCTGCGGGGCAGGGCTGCATGGCAGCGCTGGATGCTGAAAAGTATCTGGCAGCACTGGAGGACGCACTGAGCGTCGCCGCGCAATGATGCGCTCACGGATGGATTGGGACAAACTGCGGGTTTTCCATGCAGTCGCAGATGCTGGCAGCTTTACGCATGCTGGTGAAACGCTGAATCTTTCCCAATCCGCCGTATCACGCCAAATCCATGCGCTTGAAGAAAGCTTGGATGTTGTGCTGTTCCATCGGCATGCGCGCGGCTTGATCCTGACCGAACAAGGCGAGCTTCTGCACGCCAACGTGCGCGATGTATTCCATCGCCTGGCGATGACAGAAGCGATGCTGACCGAAAGTAAGGACAGCCCGGAAGGCCCCCTCAAGATCAGCACGACCGTGACATTTGGGTCGACCTGGCTAACACGTGTGATCAAGAAGTTCATTGCTGATTATCCGACCGTGCAGGTCAGCTTGATCCTAACGGATTCGGACCTTGATATCTCAATGCGCGAAGCCGATTGTGCTATCCGGTTTACCGCGCCGACGCAGCCAGACCTTATCCAGAAGCATCTCCGTACGATCCGCTCACGGCTTTATGCGTCGCCGGATTATCTTCGTGAACACGGCATGCCGACATCAATCGAAGATCTGGATGGGCATCTAATTGTTTTCGGTGACGATACGCCCGCACCTTCGCCAACGATTAATTGGCCTATGCAGCTGCGCGTTCATGATCATCAGATTGAGCCGGTGCTTCGCGTCAATAATATTTATGGCATGTACCGGGCAGTGGCGTCGGGGCTAGGAATTGCCTCATTGCCAAGCTACATGGCGCGGTTGAGCTCTGAGTTGGTGCATGTGTTGCCCGACATGGTTGGCCCAGAAGCGGATATGTACTTTGTCTATCCGGAAGAATTGCGGGATACAAAGCGAATTAACGTCTTCCGGGATTTTCTAATCAGGCAGATCGCCGAGTCCTGGAACCCGGTCGCGCCGCGCACCCACGAGATGAAGACGCGGGTTGGAATAAAGCAATTGGAGCCATCGGCTGATTAGCAATTTTCAGCCATGCGATTTTTGCATGGCTCGTGCGCCTATTTATGACTGGCGGCGCAGGGATCGGATTCTTATCTTATCACTAGGCCGTTGATTGAACGGTCCGGCAGTTGACGAGTCCCGCTTTCGGGCTTTGCTCTCACTGTCGAACGTCTCCCAGACGTTAAGCCTCCCTGTTCAATTCCTGCCGGGCCTCAAAGCCCGGCATTTTTTTGTGGTTTCCCTGATATTTGCGGTCTTTGGATCATTCAAAGGGCTTCCATGGCCTGCGTTGGCCCTGCATAATGCGCGCGTGGGCGTTCGCCCTTTCCAAGATGAATTCCGATTTCGCAGGAGCGCCCGATGGCGTCAAATTCAGACACGTCCGCTAATCTTGATACGTTGATGGTTGATGAGCCACCAGTTGGGCGAATCCGTGGTGCTGTGCGAACGATTATGATCGTGTTCGTCATCGCTGCGCTGGTTTTGAATATCAATAAGATCCAGTTGATAAACTTTGTCCTGGATAATTTTACGCCAGCTGCCTTTTTCACTTGGTACACTCAGAATATTTATGAACCAACACTTATTATTGATACCTCGTATTACTATGTAATTATTGGATTATTGCTATCGCAAGTCTTCTTGGTGTATCCTTTTTCTAAGAAACAGGCCAATCATGTTCCTTATTATGATTGGGTGTTATTTGCGCTAACAATCGCCTGCTCTGGCTTCCTGGCCTATAGTGGTGAGCGGATCATTCAGGAAGGCTGGGATATTCGGGCACCGCTGGATGCCACGATTATCGCTGGTGTTATCTGCATGCTATGCCTGGAAGGCGTGCGGCGGGCGGGCGGCGGCATTATGTTTGGCGTTTGTATCTTCTTCTTCTTCTATCCACTTTTTGCAGAATACATGCCGGGCTTCCTCTGGGGGCCAGAATCAGAGATTCAAGAGTTCGTTCGCCAACATGCGATGAGTTCTGAAAGCATCATTGGTGTGCCGATGCGGGCGGTTACGAACCTGCTCATCGGGTTCCTATTGTTTGGTTCAGCACTGGTGGTGACGGGTGGCGGCGACTTCTTCTTAGCCTTCGCCACATCACTCTTGGGCAAAACTCGCGGTGGGCCAGCTAAAGTAGCCATCATTTCGTCAGGGTTCTTTGGCTCACTCTCTGGCTCCGTCATCTCCAACGTTGTGACGACCGGTAAGATCACCATTCCAACGATGAAACGCGTTGGCTATCCGCCTGCATATGCAGGTGCTGTTGAAGCGTGCGCTTCAACGGGTGGCGCGTTGATGCCGCCAGTCATGGGTGCTGTGGCGTTCTTGATGGCTGAAAACCTGAACATGCCCTATGCCGATATCATTATCGCGGCAGCTGTTCCGGCAATTCTTTTCTACCTGGCACTGCTGCTGCAGGTGGACAACTACGCGGCCAAGACGGGCCTGAAGGGCCAGCCTGCCTCTGAAATTCCGAAGATGTGGCCAACGTTTGTCTCTGGCTGGCATTATCTCTTTAGCTTGGCAGCCCTGATTTACATGCTGCTGGTGATGCGGATTGAGGTGTTTGCGCCGTATTTCGCAACCCTTCTGCTGATTGTCACAAGCTACCTGACGAACAAATTCCGTGGTGAGCAGACATTCGGGTGGTCGCACTTCGTTGAACTGATCATTGATGCAGGCAAAACGATCGTGAACATCGTCGGCATTCTCGTCGGCATTGGTATGATTATCGGCGCGCTGTCATTGACCGGCGTTGGTCCTGCATTCTCCAGTGAGCTGCTGCTGTTTGCTGATGGGGACACCTACAAGCTGCTCATCCTTGGCGCGATCACGAGCTTCGTGCTTGGCATGGGGATGACGGTTACGGCCTGTTACATCTTCCTGGCAGTCGTGATGGGCTCAGCCATGATCGAGAGCGGGCTGAACCCGGTCGCCGGACATCTGTTCATTCTGTACTGGGGCATGATGAGCTACATCACACCTCCAGTTGCCGTCGCTGCCGTGGCTGCATCTACGATCGCGGGTGCACCTGCGATGGAGACTGGGTTCCGGGCCATGCGGCTTGGCGCAATTCTGTTCGTGCTGCCGTTCATGTTCGCCGTGAACCCAACGCTCATTCTGGTGGGTGAGCCGATGGCCATCTTGCATGACGTTGTTACCGCGATCATTGCAGTCTGGATGTTGGCATCTGCGCTGGAAGGCTGGCTCTACTTCTCCGGCCGCCTTATCGGGCCGTTGCGTGTTGTGCTAGCGATGGCCGCCTTCGGAACGCTGTACCCAGGAACAATGACGGATCTGATCGGTCTGGGCACACTGGCGTTCGTCTATATCGTCAACAGGTTTATGGGTGCCAGGGCGACAGCGTAGAGCGCCGTGCGTCGCTTACGACGCAGCCTGGCGCTCTATTACATTGCTTGCGGGCAATTGATCCCGACTAATCTGCTTCAGATTGGTCGGGATTTGTCCTAGAGATTTAGCCCCGCCACAATGACTTGGGCGTCACATCGTGCATGTGCGGCCATTCAAACGGAATCGCGGATTGGCGGAGTGTATGAACACGCGCCATCCGCTTTTCTTTGTGGTGAATATTTTCAGCAATGAATTGGTCGACGGTTCGGTTTTGCGCAAACCTGTCTCTCAGCGCCGCCTGGGCTTGACGTTGTGTGAGTGCTTGAAATTTGCGCCCGGTAGCAGGCACGTCAGCGAATGCTGTCGGAGCGCCACCAAGATTCAATGCACCTGCCCGTTGCACATAGGCCTCTGCCGCCGTCCATACCGGGCCAGCAGCGAAAGTAAGATCGATTTGCTGCAGTTCAAGCAATGCGTATACGCCTGCGCTCAATCCTTCAGTTTCATGCATGTGCGCAAGCTGTGCATCGTCAAGCCAGGTTGCCCACACTTCAACGACCGTCCCGGGGGAGGGTGCCAGCGTGGCGCCACCTACCGCACCATACCCCGAAATACTGGCACCAAATACAACGTCGAAATCTTTGAGGGCCGCCTTCGCTACGAGAACCGCACAGGGTGCAGGAAAGCCCGCAAACTTGCGTATCAGCTGGCTTGGTGCGCGGTTTGAACCAATCGCAAGGATAGGGGTTCGCCTGGCGCGAGGGTCTGCGCCAACGCTTTCCAAGGCGGCCGCTATATCATTAACGCCAGCACCGACCAATGGCTCGACCCGGCCATCCACCCAGACGCAATCAGCTTCAGGTGCGGGATAGGGGTAGGCGACAGCGCGGTAGCGTTCATCTGCACTGAGAGTTTTGACCATGGATCACCTTCAAAAGCGCCGTTTGAACGGGTTGTAATCCCAGAAGTGGGCGGCATTTAGACCGATGATACAAGCGCTTGATCAAAAATATACGATTTTGCTTGAATACCTGCGACAAACCCCCACATCTAGTACATCAAGAACGAACACAGGAGAAATTAAGTGGAGCAAACAGCGCGCTGCGGCGCAAAATGGTCATCAGCGAATATCGTGGCACTCGTCCTCGGGTTCGTTGTGTTCTGGCCGGTTGGCTTGCTTATGCTATTCTTTATTCTTTCAGGAGGTGACATGGCTGATACTTTCAATCGCGCGAAGACTTGGGTTTCCGGTCTTGGGTCAAACCAATCCTACGGGTCCTCAGGCAACGCAGCATTTGATCAGTATCGTGATGAAACGCTGCGTCGGCTTGAAGAAGAGCAGCAGGGTTTTGGCGATTTCATGGAGCGCTTGAAGCGCGCCCGTGACCAGGAAGAGTTCGAACGCTTCATGGCCGAACGCCGCAATCAGAAGGCCAGCGCATAACGTTGCGAGCCACACGGCAGGCGTCAACCGGGGAGCCCCTCAACCGGTTGGCGCTTTCGCCCTAAACGTTATATCACCCCCGGATGCGCCTGCCTCTCTCGGCGCCGTGTTTCCGGGGGTTTTATTATGTCCGCCACATCTTACAAATCACTTCGGGACTTTATGAGCCTGCTGGAGGCGCGTGGACTGCTACACCGGGTGAAAGCGCCTGTCAGCCCAATTTTGGAAATGACGGAAATTCAGACCCGTCTCCTGGCGGAAGAAGGCCCCGCTGTTCTGTTCGAAGACGTGCGCCGCCCAGACCAGTCACGGTACAGCATGCCAGCCTTGGCCAATCTGTTCGGTACTGTGGAGCGTGTGGCGCTGGGCATGGGCCGGAAGCCAGAGGACCTTAGGGAAGTTGGCGAGACGCTCGCTTTCCTGCGCCAGCCTGAACCACCCGGCGGGTGGCGGGAAGCGCTGTCCATGCTCCCACTGGCAAAGACAGTCATGGCGATGAAACCACGCACAGTTAGCCGTGCCGCATCCCAAGAGATTGTGCTGCAGGGTGACGAAATCGACCTTTCGGCATTGCCGGTGCAAACGTGCTGGCCAGGTGAACCAGCACCTCTGATCACTTGGCCGTTGGTTGTCACCAAAGGGCCGGGTAAGCGGAAAGAAGATGATTTTAACCTGGGCATCTACCGCATGCAGGTGCTGAACAAGAACCAAACGATTATGCGCTGGCTCAAGCATCGTGGTGGGGCCCAACACCATCAGCGCTGGGCCAAGGAAAAGCGCGAGCCGCTGCCGGTTGCGGTGGTGATCGGAGCAGACCCTGGCACTATTCTGGCGGCAGTGACACCAGTGCCAGACACGCTTTCGGAATACCAGTTCGCAGGCCTGCTACGCGGGACTAAGGTTGACCTTGTGGACTGCAAGACGGTCCCGCTTAAGGTGCCAGCAGAGGCCGAAATCGTTATTGAGGGCCATGTCAGCCTGGATGATACGGCGGCAGAAGGCCCATATGGCGACCACACTGGCTATTACAATTCTGTTGAGCAATTTCCGATTTTTACTGCAAGCGCAATCACCATGCGCAGCAACCCGATTTACCTGACAACCTTCACAGGCCGGCCGCCCGATGAGCCAAGCGTGCTAGGTGAGGCGTTAAATGAGGTTTTTATCCCGCTGCTTCAACAGCAGTTCCCGGAAATCGTCGACTTCTGGCTACCGCCCGAGGGCTGCTCCTATCGGATTGCGGTCGTATCCATGCGGAAAGCTTATCCAGGGCATGCCAAGCGGGTGATGTTGGGGGTTTGGTCCTACCTCCGCCAGTTCATGTATACGAAATGGGTGATTATTGTTGATGACGACATCAACGCCCGTGACTGGAAAGAGGTGATGTGGGCCATATCAACCCGCATGGACCCAGCGCGGGACATCACGGCGATTGAGAATACGCCAATCGACTACCTGGATTTCGCTAGCCCTGAATCGGGGCTTGGTTCAAAGGTCGGTATGGATGCCACGAATAAGTGGCCACCAGAAACGAAGCGCGAGTGGGGCGTTCAGATCGCTATGGATCCTAAAATGGTGGAACAGGTGACGGATCGGTGGGCGACACTCGGCCTGCCGGGGTCTGGCAAGTCGATTTGGCGGAAAGACTGACCGGTGCCGGTTTCTCGGTTAGACTAATGGACGAATCCATATAGCGGGGCGCGCCATGGACTTATCGAAACTAACTGAGCGGCAAGTATTGATGTGGGGCGGCGGCGCTGCCGCACTCTATTGCATTCTCGCCCTAAGCTTCTTTGTTGGCCCGGTCTCGAACATTGTCGCTGATAAGGCCGATGATGCATTGCTGGTAGAAGGTGCGGCGTGGGCAGATATTGAAATCAATGGCCGGGATGTATCCGTCATAGGTGCTGCGCCCAGTGCTGAAGCTGGCCAAAGGGCTGTTGATGCTGTCGGGGCCAAATGGGGTGTCCGTGTTGTCCGCGCAAAATACACGATAGAACCACCGCCGAAGGTGGATGCATTCGTTCCCAGTGGTCCGCCAATCACTGACGCCATAGCCTGCCAAAGCCTCATGGATGGACTATTGAGTGACGGTGGCATTCAGTTTGAGACAGGTAAGGCTGATTTGGCGAGCGCAGGTTTGCCATTGCTGGACCAGATTGGGGCGGCATTGCTCCGCTGCGCTAGTTTTACGATCCGCATTGTCGGCCATACCGATAATACCGGTGACGAGAACGCAAATATCCGCTTGAGCGAGGCTCGCGCGGAAGCGGTGGTTCGTTACCTCACCGACAAAGGCGTTTCTGCGGGCCAGGTTAGTGCTGTCGGGCTGGGCGCGGCTGCGCCCGTCGCCAGCAATGATACAGACGCAGGTCGCTCTCAAAACCGCCGTATCGAATTCCGCGTCAGCCAGTAGGAGAAATCCCTGATGCTCTATCTGACCGTACAAATGCTCGCGTTGTTATTGCTAGCAATCGTCATCGGCGCTGCCATTGGTTGGCTTCTTAGAGGGGCGCGGGACGCAGCAGCACAGGAAGCGCGGTCAACCGCTGACGCTGCCCGCATGGCTGATCTGCGCCGTGATCGGGACGCAGCCGAGACGGCTTTGGCTGAGGCAAAGGCGGCTCAACCCGCAGCTGACGATGGAAAGCTGGCGGAAATACAAAGTGCTCTGGACGAGTGCCGCGCGAATGCGACATCGCTAGCGGCCGAGCGCGATGCAGCGAAAGCCGCGCTGGCGGCTGCAAAGGCCAAACCAGCCGTTGCTGTCGCCGCATCGCCGGTTGCAGCCGTGTCACTGACGGCGCAGGCAAATCCTGCTCCCGAATCTGCTGCCTCAGATGATCTTAAGCAGATATCGGGGATTGGACCGAAGCTAGAAGGCCTGCTGAATGAAGCCGGTATTTCACGGTTTGAGCAGATCGCGAGCCTAACACCGGCTCAAATTGCCGATTTGGACGATATTCTGAATTTCAAAGGCCGTATTGAGCGGGACGACTGGGTCGGGCAGGCCAAGCGTTTCGCATCCGGCGAGACGCCCTAACAGCAAGAAAAGTGACACCCGCATCATGGAAATGACCTACGAAGACATCATCTACAGTGAAAATGGCGCGACAGCGACCATCCAGATCAACCGCCCGGATGTCTATAACGCTTTCCGCCCGCGCACAGTTGTCGAGTTAATCGATGCGTTGATGGAATCGGGCTGGAACCCGGATATCGGTTCAATCGTCCTGACAGGCACCGGCAATAAGGCGTTCTGTACGGGCGGAGATCAATCAGACAAATCTGGCTCATACGGCCATGGCGAGACACGCGGTACGGTCGGCATGCCAATGGAAGAACTGCATACGGCCATTCGTGACGTGCCGAAGCCCGTTGTCGCCAAAGTGCGCGGTTATGCTATTGGCGGCGGCAATGTGCTGGCGACGATTTGTGACATGACCATTGCTGCGGAATCGGCTGTTTTCGGGCAGGTCGGCCCCAAAATGGGGTCCGTGGATCCTGGCTACGGCACTGCTTACCTCTCCCGTATTGTGGGGGAGAAGAAGGCGCGTGAAATTTGGTACATGTGCAAGCGCTATTCTGCACGTGAAGCAGAAGCCATGGGCCTTGTGAATGCAGTGGTGGCAGATGATCAGCTCGATGCAGAAGTTGATGCCTGGTGCGCTGAACTGAACCAACGCAGTCCAACGGCAATCGCTATCGCCAAGCGGTCCTTCAACGCTGATACGGATTCAATCCGCGGTATTGGTGGTCTGGGTTTCCAGGCGCTTCGGCTCTACTACAATACGGCCGAGTCAAAAGAAGGCGGCAATGCGTTTCGCGAAAAGCGCAGCCCGGACTTCCGTAAATTTTACGAATAGCCGACGCGCACCGTCGCGGGCGCTCGCTTCTATGAAAGCCAGCGCTTGCGGCGGCGGTACTGTTTGACGTCGCGGTAGGATTTCCGCTCACCGCCCTCACTCATGCCCAGATAGAATTCTTGGACATCCGAATTGGTGCGGAGGGATTCTGCTTCACCCTCCATAACGATGGAGCCGTTTTCCATCACATAGCCGTAGTCAGCGTATTCCAACGCCAGCGATGCATTCTGCTCGACCAGTAGGATCGTGACACCCTGTTCCTGGTTCAGGCGGCGGATAATACCGAAGATTTCTTCTACGATCATGGGTGCGAGGCCGAGGGACGGCTCATCAAGCAGCACCATTTTCGGGTTCGACATAAGGGCGCGGCCAATCGCGAGCATCTGCTGCTCACCACCGGAATAATAGCCAGACCGGATGTGACGGCGCTCTTTCAGGCGTGGGAAATACGTGTAGACCAAGTCTTTCCGGGCGTTCATTTCAGCTACGGATGGCTCAATATGACCACCAGCAATCAGGTTCTCGTCACCGGTCAGGTTCACAAACACCCGACGGCCTTCAAACACCTGGACGAGGCCGTTTTTGACAATTTCAAACCCGGCCATCTGGTCAATGCGCGTGCCGCCAAACTCGATGGTTCCGCGCGTAATTTCACCGCGTTCCGGGCGAAGCATGCCGGAGATCGCTTTTAGGGTCGTGGTTTTGCCAGCGCCATTGGCGCCCAGCACGGTCGTGATCTTGCCTTCCTTCGCATCCAGCGAAACGCCTTTCAGCACGAGGACGACGTTATTGTACATCACCTCGATATTGTTGATCTGGAGCATGGCCTGGTTCCGCGCGTTCGGGGGAAGGGATAGGGACGGGCGGGCTGCAATCCTGAAGGCCTGCAGCCCGCCCGTTAGTCTCGTAAAGCCCGCTTACTTCGTGTGGGCTATTTCTGCTTCAAGCAGCTCACGCACTTCTGCGCGATAAGCCCGGTACCAATCGGTGTTAGGCTTGTAGCCGTCTTTGGTCGCCTGGAAGATACGAACCCAGCCGCCGCCTTCGTGGTCCTTACGGGTGATCTGCAGCGGGGGCAGAAGGCCACCGAGCGTGTAGTCTTTGATCTCGTAGAAACCGTCACGAACGTCGCTGCCAGTAATGTCAGCACTGCCTTTGGCTTTCACAGCATTCTCGATTGCCGCCAGATGGACAGCCGCCTG
>Ga0181601_10005561_pt1 | contig 10473 bp, 8 predicted proteins | sample 041ome_8_FD_133020 | JGI IMG/M metagenome (GOLD analysis project Ga0181601, IMG submission 133020) | Coastal salt marsh microbial communities from the Groves Creek Marsh, Skidaway Island, Georgia - 041407BS metaG (megahit assembly) | ecosystem: Environmental > Aquatic > Marine > Intertidal zone... | reverse complement strand
TTCACGCACGCGTTTATAGATCACGATCGACATCCGCGCACGCTTCTACTACTAGTATTGTAAACGTACTAAGTACGAGGTACACGCCTATAGATCACGACGCAAAAACCCCATCATCCATCACGCGATACGTACGATAAAACACCGCGTCACGACGGGTTTTACGAAACCGCGTCCCACGACGTCGACGTCGGGCCCGAGCCCTGATGCTTTTCACCCCGAAGAAGCCGACGGCGCCGTCACACGCGCGCACGCACGCACGCACGACCGCACGACCGATATCCGATATGTCCGCCGAAGACGAGACCGCGAACGCGACGCCGCGATTGTACGTCGGAAACATCCCTTGGAGCGCCACCGAACAGGAGCTCCGCGACCTCTTCGCCGACGCCCCCGGGGTTCGGCGGGTGGAGATCCCCACCGGTCGTCAAGGGCGGTCCCGCGGGTACGGGCTCGTGGAGTTTGACACCGCCGAGGAGGCCGCGGCCGCGGCGTCTCGCGTCGACGGTACGTGATTGCGATGTAGTAGACGATCGACGACGCGATCGTCGTCGATAGGTTTTTCTCGTCCGTCCGTCCGGGGAATCTCTTCTCTCGAATGAAATGGATGATGGATGATGGATTGCGATTGATTGCGCGATTTCGGCGGCGCGAATTCGATGGATTCGATCCATCGGGAATTCCCGTGGGCGCCCGGGGGAAAGAACGCGAAAGACGCGGACGCTCGACCGGGTTCGCCGGGGCGAAGCCGCCGTTTCGTCGGACGCGGATGCGCGTGGACGGACGGACGGACGGGGGGGTTCGGGTGGATGATGAATGGATGGCATGCATGGATGGGTCTTTTTTTTCTGCCAGACTGGGTTTCGCCCGGGCGCCCGGGACGCGGTTCGCGAAGGCCTTTCCTCGCCCGCGGCGCGTTCGTGGGGGTTCACCGGTGAAGCGCGCGACTGACTTTTGTTTTGAATCGTTCTCGACCGCGCAGGACAAGCGCTGGGTGACCGCACGATCACCGTTCGCGAGGACAAGGCCCCGGCTAAGGCGTCTGGTAAGAAGCACGGCGCCGTCGTCCTGAGCGAGGCGCCGGCGGGCGGCGAAGGAAGCCGCTGCTACTTTGGAAACCTCGCGTGGGAAACCACGGAGGAGATGCTCATGGCGCACTGCGCGTCGTTCGGTGTCAACGCGGCTCAGTGTGAAGTGGCGCGTCAACACGGCGGCCGCTCCAAGGGCTGGGCGCTCGTCGACTTCGCGACGCCGGATGAAGCGTCCAACGCAATCGCGCAGATGCACAACTCTGAAATCCAAGGTCGATCCATCATCGTGCGCGTGGAGCGCCCGGGCGCGGGCGCGAAGAGCGCGCGCGTGGAGACTCGCCCGGAGAACTCGAGCGGATTGCAAATTGTCGTCCGTAACCTTCCGTGGACGACGACGAGCGAGGATCTTCGCCAAGTGTTCCAGCAAGTCGGCAACGTCGTAAACGCCGTGGCGGTGTGCCACGCGGATACTGGCCGCTCCAAGGGCTGGGGTACCGTGCTCTTTGAAACCCGTGAACAAGCTCAAGCTGCGATCCAAGGTTTCAACGGCGTCGAGCTCGAGCACCGCCCGATGCAAATCAAGCTCGATCGCTACGATTAAGCGACGATTGATTGCGCGCGCGGGCGGCTACACGAGGATGGATGGATGGATGGACAGACAGACAGACAGACAGACAGAATGATGACTGAAGAAGACGAAGAAAAGTACGTACGGCCACGATGGGCAGCGTGTTATGAAGAAGAGAAGAAGAAGAGATGACTTAAGAAAGGAGAGTGAGCGAAAACGAACCAGCGTTTTTTAGTAGTCTCGTCCCGCGTAGGGGCGAGTGGCGAAAGCGAGGCGCGGACGGGTCACCGCCTGTTTATGTCAGCGAATCGATGTTTCGAAAGCAGCACCTTGTTGAATTCCTACACGTATCACTGAATAATCACAATCATTATAATCGCTAATATCAAACGCTTTGTGCAAAGCGATCCCGTCCCGTCGTCTAAATTTAATAATCGTAAGGAATCGAATCGTCGCGCTTGGATTTTTTTTCGACGCTCCCCGCGTGATCCTCGTCGCGACGTTTCCTCGCCTTTTCGCGTTCCCGCTTCGCCACCTTGGCGATAAACTTGTCGAACAACTTTTTCGCCTCCACCTTTGGTGCCTCTTTCCAAGCCTTGTCCAATCGATAAAGCTTTTCCGCCTTTTCCCACGTCGTGTCGCCAAAGAGCTCTCTCGCCTTGTATCCTTCGTGAAGCAAATCTTCAAAGTCGTCGAGCTTGGCGTCGATCTCATCCTCCATGTCGTTAAGCAAGTCCTCGTAGAGCTCGCGCGGACGAGAACCGTTGACGTTGTTGCACGCGTTGATGTATCGCACGTCGTTTTCGATTCGTCTAACAAAGGATTTCCAGCGAGCGCGCGGTTGAATCGCGCCGTCGCGTCGAAGCTCTTCGAGAAGCTCTACAAAGGCTTGACGACGCCTTCTTTCCTCTCTCAATTCCGCCTTGAGAGAGTCGTCATGAGCCAACATGTCTTTCTCGCGCAGCTCTCGCACCAAGCCTTCGAAAACCTCCAATCGATCGAGAGGTTCGCAATCCATCGCTCGAGGGTCATCCTTGACGCGTTCGTAAATTTTCCTCCACGGCGTCACGGCGTCGGCGCCGGCATCCACGAGGCACTCTTTAAACGCCTCCTGCGTCACCGACTTTCTCTCCTCGCGCTCGCGCTGTTCGCGAACACGTAACGATCGGGTGAAATCGTCAAAGAGATCCCCTCGTTCGCGCCTATCCATCACCGCTCTCCATCTCGCGTCTTCGCTCAATACTTCTTCGATGCGCGCGTCTCTCCCGTACAACCTCGTGTTCGACGTGATCCCGAGCTCCACTCTTCGCTCCTCGAGCATCGCCATGAATGACTCGCGAACCTTCTTCTCTGCCATGCGCTTCGCTTCGCGTTCCCGCTTCACCTGGGCCATTTGATACTCGTTCAAACACTGCTTTTTATCCGTCTTTGACTTCAACGCGCCAAATCGTCTATCGCTCTTCGTTCTGTTCAACACCTCCTCCCACTTGGTCGACACCCGAACGCCGTGATCTGCGAGCATCTTTTTAAACGCCAATTTAGCCTCCTCCACGTTGGCGTACTCGCTCGAAAACACCGCGCCGTCATCCTCGCCACCTTTTCCTTTATTCGTTTCGGTTTTCGCGCCGCCGCCGCGTTCGCGTTCCGTCCCATCCGCCCCACCCATCCCACCGTTGCCCAAGCCTCCCGTTTTTGCTCTCGCCGACTTCGATTCCGCCCTTCTCACAATCTCTCGCACCTCCTCGATCTCCTTCGGCGTCTCCCACGTCGTCTCTCCCGTCGTCTCGTGCGCCCAGTACGCCCGCGACTCCCCCGTCGTCGGATCCTTCGTTTCATACCTCGTCCACCGCGTCGCCGCCTCTGCCCGTTCAATCGTCGTCATCAACTCTTCCGGTTTCGCGTACGTACTCCGACGCGTCACGACGTCGTAGTAATACGTCCGTCCGTCCGGTGCGAGGTGCGTTTGCCATCGTTCGTTCGCAGCAGATGACGATGCCGTCGCCGCTGCTTTCCCACCACCACCACCACTCGCACCGGCGCCGGCGTTTTCCCCGCCTTCGTTCGTCATCCAGTGCGGAAGCGTCGACACCCCGCGTCGTCGTTCTCCCGCGATCGCCGCGTCGTCCGACGACATGGTGCGGCGCGCGCGCGCGTCGGCAACTGACGTGCGTGGCGGGACGGATTGTTTTCAATCACGATTTCATTTCAATTCATTACACGTCTCTCTAAGTACTACATACACACACACACACGGGCACACTAACGACCCTCTACGAACGGACCCCCGTCTCTTCCTCCTCCTCACGCGTCCTCCTCCTCCTCTCCGTCGTCGTCGTCGTCGTCGACAGGGACGGCGGTACCGAACAACGCATTCAACCTCGACATGGCGACGTCTTTATTCGCGATCACCGCGCGTTCGACGCCGTCGCGCGCCGCGAGATCGATCGGCGTCGCGTCCGTCGTCGTCGTGGATGCGTCTCCGGCGCTGACGACGACGGTGACGACTCGCGGGGCGTCTTCGGACGACATGGATTCGGTTCGCGCGCGCCGAGAGCGTCACTCTGAGGCGTGACTGTTGGTTTGTGAGACTGAGATGGAGTCGACCCCGCGCGCGCCACGAGCGTTCGCGCCGACGGCGTTCGCGACGCCGATCGATCCCGACCGAACCGAGACGTCGTCGTCGACTGCGTCGTCTTCGTCGTCGAACACGCGACGGTGCGTGGTCGTCGGACCGCCAGAGAGTGGGAAGACGACCATGTTGATGCGATTTTGCATTCGATTCGTCAAGGAAAACCCCGGTGCGAAGGCGCTGTTCATCGCGAGACGGGACGCGATGGAGCGGGCGAGGATACACGCGACGAGGGTGGAGATGCTGGGGGACGTCGAGGCGGTGGAGGCGATCGGGATGAGGTACGTCGAGTCGGACGAGGACGTGCGGACGCTGGCGTGCTTTCGACACTTGTGGGCAAAGGAGGAACAGCCGAGACTCGTTGTCGTGGATGATTTGGGAAGTATGATGGGGACTTCAAAGGTGGATAGGACGGTGACGAGAGAGATGTCCTACGCGAAGACGTTGGCGGCGTTGCACGAGTGCGCGCGGGATGACGAGACGGGGGAGGAGCGGTTGTTGGTGGTGAGCGAACGGACGGATGAGGCGACGGGCAAGGCGCCGATGCTGTACGTGTATAACAAGTGGTTCGGAGAAGTGTTACAGATTCATAGAGTCCACGGCGAGGGTGGTGGGTCGGAGTGGGATCTCGTGGCGCAGACGGATGGGGCGAGCGTGAGGTACTCGACGAGCCGCGGATGAGATGAGGAGAGGAGTGCGATAGAATACATGTGAACGAACACTTTAGCGATGGATGCGATGTAATGATACCGAATTTGACTAGACGCGGCGATATTGTTGAGAGGGCATCGTAGCTCTCGGATGGGTTAAACGTCACGATGATAAGGAGCGTATCAATTCTACAACAACGAGCTATTAAATTCTATGTACGAGCTAAAAGGAAGGTGACCTTTTCACGCCGTAGCCTCGATGCGCACCGGAGCGCGCTTTGGCTTGCCGTTCTTCCCAGTCTGCTTGTGATAGCTGCTACTCCACGTACCGCCGTCTCTGGCGTAGTAATCCATCGGGTACGGGGTGTTTTCCTCGCCCGGAGCGACGCCGGGGGTTAACCACCACGGGTCGACATTATCGAGGGCGACCTCGGCCTCGTAAGGCGTCAACACGGGACGCTCAAACTCCTCACCCCAGTCAATGGACAAACGCGGACACGCGATTTGCACGAACGCGTCCAACCCCTTGAGCGCCGCCATCTTTGCTGGATTCATCTCGCTGATGAGCAGCACGACGTACTCGCGGCCTTTGACTCTCATCAAAGACATTAAATGCTCCAAAATAGCCGGATTACCCTGTCGTCCGAGCGTGCCGAGCACGATACCGAACGATTTTGCATTCTTCGCGCGATCAACCATGCCTCGACGAACCGTTCTCATTTCCTTGTGCGCGTATTCCTCCCGCGTCAGCACGCGCTGGTACGGGTCGTACCTGTACGCCGGCACGGTTGGATTGGCAATCATGATCGCTTCCAAGTGGAACCGACCGTCGGCGACGAAAACTATGGCGTCTCTATCCTTTGCATCCGGAATCACGGGTGCCGTGCACCCTAGTACCTCTCCAGGCGACAGAGGCTTGGCCTGAGGGACGACGAGCGACGGGTACTTTTCCGCCAGTCGAGTTCTCGTCTCCTGTATGGCGCTCGCGAATTGAATCGTCCCCGCCAAGATGAGGTTCGAACCGGGCTTAAAGTTATGTTCGACCGACGCACACAGGTGACCGACGTCGAAAGAAATATCGACAAAGACGTAGAGGCACTTCATACGAGTGACGTCGACCGGGACCAAGCACGAGTGTCCGTAGTGAACCAAAAAGTCGCACCCCAACGACTCAGCCGTGTAGTCGTCAACGCAGCAGGCGCCGTAAGTCACATCACCAAGTATCACGACATCCTTCACGCCTGCGAACGTTTGGAATATGTCCGCCAACGTCGTCGCGTACAGCAGAAGACCTTCCGGGAACTGCAACGCCAGCGTCTCCACGTTCGCCTGCTTGAGCCTCCACACCGTCTTCTTCACCTCAAAGTCGTAGTTTTGGGGCAACACTCGCATGGCTGCCGCCAAATCTTCGTCCTTCTCAATCTCATCGGGGATCTATCGGCGCGCGAGAGCGAAGAGGAAGGACGGCGGTCAGTGTCTAAAAAGCATTCTGCGAAAGGGACGGGAGAGCGTTTGGGCGGCGCGGGGCTCGAGGGAGCAACGACGACGCCGAGGGACGAGGCGAACGCACCTGATTGCGGACGAAGCGTCGTACCACCGGTTTCGCCACCGGCTCGTCGACAGCCGTGGACATCGACGGCGTCGAGTCCGTCATGAGTCGAGCTATGAGGGCGAGGCGCGTCTCTAAAAGAATCAATTCATTGAAACGTCAATGTGTGCTAAAATCTATCTCTTGCTCTTCTGAGCTTGTTCTAGTAGCTGTTCTAGGCTTACGGGGACCCATTTACCGGCTATGGATGCCCGGATGCTTTCGCGAGCGGTGTCTACGACGACGTTGACGCCGCCAAACGTGTACACCGTCAAGCCGTCATGACGGCGTCCCGAAGTATTCGGAACGAACTCGAGCTCGTGGGCGTTCGCGAATTGCTCAATCATATCCTTGAGCGTCATTGTGGATTCATCCATCGGGTGAGCCTTCGGTTTGTCTCGAACGGGGGCGCTGGGTTGCGGCGTTGTGATGCTCGGCATGACAACGCCCTCTCCCGAGGCCGCTTGGTTCATCATGTTCAACGCCACGTTTAATTGCACGCGCATGCGCTCATGAGACAAAAGTTCGTTTGAAAAGACTGATTTCCATCCAGTGTACCACTGGGCCACCTCGTCCAAGTCCACCTTTGGCGTGGTCAACCACTTGTGCAAAGTGGAGTGCCACTTGCGGAAAAAGTGCTGTTCAAGCAGCGTCATGAGGGCGCTCGGGCCGAGCATCTCTTCCCACGCGAGGGCATTCTTGAGCGGCTCGAGGGATTGATTCGATGGATCGATTCGAAGCATCGCCAACGAATCCTCGAGCTTGGGTGTGATACACCTACGCATGAGCGAAGACCAATCCTTCGCTTCGAACACCTTGGCCCAAGGCTTGAGAAGAGTAAGAGCGCTTGAATCGCTCGCTTCCCATTTCGTGAGGGCAATGGTAAACTTTTGACGAATGGTTGGATACAAATCCTTCAAGTTCTTATGCAGTAGAGGTAACCACGGGTGGAACCACGCATGAAGTGACACGCGCTCCTTTGTGGGTTCCCACTCGTTGACTCGGCGCTGAAGCCGAGGGAGAACGAGAGCGTGGGTAATCTCGAGGTACAGCGCCTCGGGCAACGTATCAGACCATCGTTCGAGGAATTCTATGATTTCTGAAGGCTTCGTTGGATCCCACTTGCTCGATATGAATGGCCTGAGTCTCGACAAGATTGGTTCGCGCATGAGGCTGTCAAATGCGTCTTCATCAAATAGTCCCTTGAACTCGTCAGGGATAAAGTCAGGAGCGAGAAGCTGTTTCCAAGGTTTGATCTCCTCCAAACCACGGGTCGGATCTATCGTTGGATCCCAATCCTTGAATGCGGCGCGCACGTACGGCGTAGCGTGCGCCAGAGCCAGGCGGTACAACCTGTGCGAGTAGTACTCCTTCGGAAAGCGCTTGACAATCTCAACCCAGGATTTCGTGAGAGCATCGAACTCGGCGCGGTCGCGGCACTTCTTTGAAAGAGCGTCCACTTCCTCAACGAGCTTGAGAGCGCTTTGCGTGCGCTCTGCGAGCTCGTCGTGAAGGTCTGCCTGCTTGTTTAGTCGAACCTTTTCGCGGCGCAAGATTTCCAGAGTGTCCTTTTCGCTCCTAATCTTTCCGTCAAGCTTTGTGATGTCGCTCTCAGCTAAGTCCACGACGAGCTTGAGATTGTGCTGAAGCTCGGGAAGCAAAGTGCCGTCTTCATCAGTGCTCACCACGCGCGATTTGTGTAGCTGGTTGGCGTCAACCACCTGCGCGTGTGCGCCGCGCATGTCGATGATGCTCAACTTCTTGCGGCTACCTTGCGCACTGCCGCCCGCTTCCCGCGCCTTCTCGTCCTCTTCCGCGAGGAGCTCCTCCGCAGTCTTATACTCTCGCTTTTGTCTGCGTAACTCGTTCCGCTTCTTCCACATCGTCTTTTCCTGAGCGCGTTTTGCTTGATCCCTCACTCGCGTCGCCTCGTCGACAGTCATATCATCATCGCTCTCATCCTCTTCTTCATCGCGCTTGCTCGCCCGCGTGGGATCGTTAACGTTCTCTTTGAAGTTGTTGAATCCCATACCCATGTTCTTCGGTCGAAGTTGCGTCTCGAGCGCGCGCGAGATGCCGCTCGCTCCCTTGCCTAAACCTTCACCCTTTTTGTAACCCATCTTCTCCAATAGTTTCAAACCAATCCCCTTGGTGTGCTTCTCGAAAGACCCGATCTCTTCCGCTTGCCGACTTTTTGCTCCACCCCCACGTCTCGAACTCGTCCCCGCGAACGCGTCCTCGTTATCCTTATTCCTCGCTCGAGCCGCCTTTTCCTCGGCTTTGCGTCGCGCTGCCATCGCCTTGCGTTCCTCCTCAGCCATCTTCATCCTCTGTGCCGCGCCGGCAACCAATCTAAGCGAACCGATAAAGTCACGCCTCATCGTCAGTCTACATTCCTCACGTCTCGCGCGCACCGCGATCGTCTCTCGTCGTTTCTCACTCGCGTCGTCGTCATTGTCGTCGTCGTTGTCGTCCTTTGTCGTCGCGACGCACCTCTGTCCAAACGTAGAAGGTAAAAGATCCTCATCCTCGTCCGAAAGATCCTCCAGCGTCTCCTCCGTCGCCGTGCGATAATCCGACCCGCCCCCTTCATCCTTCTCCTCCCTTGCCATCGCGTCTTCGCTCGTCATCGTCCCACCGCTCGCGAACCCTCCAAATCCGGCAGTCGTCGTCGTCGTCGCAGCCATCGCGCGCGCGAACCCGAGTCCTCCACCACCGTTCGCGTTTGTCGTCTCCGTCGCCGCCGTGAACCCGAGACCACCGCTGCCACCAGCACCAGCGCTTCGAAACATCACCGGTCCCGTCTCTCGCCCATCGCGACCGCCGTCGTACCCACCGTCGTTTCTCGAGCCTAAACCACCGCGATTCTCACGCGGCATGTCTTCCAAAAACGATCCGTAAATCGCCTCATCCCGTCGTCGTTTTCGCGCGTGCACCCGTCTCGCGTCATCGTCCGAGTCCGTGTCGACGTCCCGGTGTTCGTTCGACGACGACATATCGACGCGCGGCGCGCAGTGCGGTGCATTTGACTCGTGCGCACGCTTTGGACCGACTCGTTCATTCAGTCTGTTGCGGCAGTTGCCGACGCGCGCGGTCCGGTAGACGCTTGGATAGACGTCGCGCGCGAAAAGGAGCACCGCGCACAGGAAGCCCCGTCACCCGTTCAGTCGAACCGAGCTCGGAGGAGACGCGATGACGACGGTAGCGACGACGCTCACGGCTCGAGGCGTGATCGCCCACGCCCAAAGAATCACCACCGCGGATCGTCGACGAGGCGTCCGACGCACGCGTGGAGGGACAACCGTCGTCGCGGCGGTGCGTCCGTACACCGTTCGTAAGGGGGATACTCTCGAGTCCATCGCGAGTAAGCGGTCGATGTCGACGAACGATGTGAAAAAGTACAACAAGTCGCTGTCGAAGGAGGGCGCCGAGCTCTCGCCTGGGATGACGATTCTACTCCCGGCTGAGCGCCTGTCGAAGCGGGACCAAGAGATTATCGATGGGATTAAAGGGATTAACGAACCGAGAGTGTACCCGACCAGAGGCGGGGAGACGATCGAGGACATCATCACGCCGAGGAAGATTTCAAAGGCGGAAGTCGAGCGGTTGAATCCAAGTTTAAAGCTTGGAACCTTAAAACCCGGAACTCGTCTCTTCCTCCCGCCCGGTAAGTATACCGTGCGCGAGAAGGAAATGTTACAAGGGTGTGGGATTCTTCCAGCGGAAACTTTGAACCCGTTGACGGTTTTGGGGACGCCCTTGGCGAGGAACACGCTCGTCGCAGTGGTCGGCATCGGCGCGTACGCCATGTATTTCGCCGCGTGTAGGCGGTACCAAGAGTACGGAACCAAGCTTTGGGGCAATGACAGGCCCGAAATCGCCGATGATTAATCACATCATAATTTCTCCGGCTTCCCATCGCGTCGATCGGATTCAAATCGCGTTGTAAAAGTAAAAACCATTTTCATCCATCACCTGCACGTCGTCCCATCTGGTGTCAAGTTTAG
>Ga0181601_10005555_pt1 | contig 10481 bp, 8 predicted proteins | sample 041ome_8_FD_133020 | JGI IMG/M metagenome (GOLD analysis project Ga0181601, IMG submission 133020) | Coastal salt marsh microbial communities from the Groves Creek Marsh, Skidaway Island, Georgia - 041407BS metaG (megahit assembly) | ecosystem: Environmental > Aquatic > Marine > Intertidal zone... | reverse complement strand
TCGCAGTTGCTAGTGTCGTACAATAAAACTGCGTTCGTCCCGCAATGTCCATATCATTTAGAAACGGATAAGGCAGGCCGGATGTAACGCGTCCGATTGGGCTGTTATTGAGTGGACCAACCAATATTTCGGCCCATGCGATGTATGCCAGACAAATGGTCAATGTCGCCAATGCGCCACGCAGCGGTTGATAAAAGCTGCGTGCCACAAAAATTGCATCGATAATTATAATGGCAGGCCCCACCAAGTGCAGATAATATTCCTGGAACCAAACTGGTGTATTGTCGCCATTGACCAACTTTGGATCAATGAAATAAAGGCGCCAATATAAAAATACGACCATGATGTTTAGAACCGCGGTCCCCGTGATGAACGCTGGGTAACTGGGGTGATGTCCTTTGCTACGATCCCGCCACAACAGATAATGCGCGATCACCGCAAAACTTAGGCCCCAAATCGTCAGATATCGGAACTGCATCCCAAAATTTCCACCGCTTTGCGTGGTGAACTGGTAAAACCAAAACCCTAACGCCAAAACAAAAGCGGCAATTGAAAATTGCGTCTTGTTCATCTTAGCCTCGCTTTTTTTCTACCAGTTGGCGCATTACGTCGATCGGCGCATAGCCACGCAAAAGTTGGTCATCCATAACAAAGGTGGGTGTTCCGTTAATTTTCAAACGCGCGGCCAAGGCGCGTGTGTCTGCGATGATTGCTTGGACCTCATCCGAGGACATGCGTTCGAAAATTGGCGCGGGGTCTAGGCCGAAATTACTGGCCAATCGTCCCAGTGTGCTTTCGTTTGGCTCGCCCGTAAACGCAATGAGCGCGTCGTGGACCTGTTTATACGCGGCGTCTCCATGTAATTGTTTGACTGCGATTGCAAACTGCGACGATACGGTTGAGTAATCGCCCAAAATAGGGAATTCCTTGACGATGAAACGGATATTTCCGTCTTCTGCTAAAAGCTGTTCAACCTCTTCATGTGCATTGCGGCAATAGCCGCAGCGATAATCAATGAATTCGACCAGAACCACATCGCCCTCGGGGTTGCCGCCGACAAAGGAATAGCCGTCGTTGAAAATATCATCTTTGTTGACGGCAACAAGATCATAGTCACTTTGCGCTTCGGCAGCAGCCTCGCGGTCACGCAGTACCTGAACCGCTTCCATGATTAATTCCGGATTTTTCAGCACATAATCCCGTACAGATTCGCCAAAGGCAGCCCGCTCCGCGGTCGTCATATTGTTCAGGTCAAGCGCATTTGAGGCCTGCGCGCTTAAAGTTGTTACGACTGCTGCAGCCAAGAGAGTTGTCTTTTTCATTATCTGTCCTTTTGTCATTCTGTCACGCTTAGCACATCTTGCGCGCGCTGCCATGACGGCGCGCCACGTGGCAATTGTGCTGCAGCACGAGTTGCATGTAACTTTGCGTCTTTTATCCGTCCTTGCAAGGCATATCGTTCGGCAGCTGCTAAAGACGCCATGGCCCCATTCCCGGATTTTGCATAGGCCTGTCCAAGGTCACGCAAAAGCGCTGTGTTGCGATCGTCAATTCCGCGGGCTTTCTCTAGGGTTTGAAGGGCGGCTTTAACTTGGCCAGCTGCCAACTGTGCGCGGCCGTATCCTGCAAGGATCAAAGCATTTTGCGGGTCTAGCGCTGCGGCTTTTGCATATTCCTTGGCAGCATTGGCAAATTGGCGATTGCGTATCAAAAGTTCGGCACGCAAATCTTGCAGGTAAGGGTCATTGGGACGCAGCGCTTGTGCCTTTGACACCTCTTTAAGTGCGGCATCAATCTTGCCTTGCTGAGACAACGCCACCGCTTTGCGCATCGCGACGATATCCTGGCTGACACTTTTATCTGCGCGCTGCAATGTCCACGAGGGAGATCGCAAAAATGCCGAGAGTTTGCCAATCGCCCGCGCATGCCAATATCGAGCATCATTGCTGGTTGGGGTGTTTGGCATCGCGCTAATTCCTGCCTCGATTGCGCGAACACGATCCCGCGTTAGGGGGTGCGAACGCACATAGGCATCTTGTCGCGACACGCTAAGGGCCTCTTGACCCACAAACAATTCAATCGTGTCTTTCATTCCTTGCCCGCTGATACCTGCGCGGCGCAAGTACGCTAATGCAGATTTGTCAGCTGAGCTTTCTTCGGAACGCGTGTGTGCCAAAAACGCGCGTTTTGCTGATGAACTTAATCCGATCGCGACGCCTGTTGCAGCACGGCCTTCACCTGTTGCCGCACCCGCTGCAACGGCCAATAACGCGCCAAGGGCTGCACGTGACCGCGCAGATTGCATGTTCTGAATGCGTCGCGCAAAATGTCCATTTGCGATATGCGCCGCCTCGTGGGCGATGATCGATTGAACCATTTCAGGGGAGTCAGTGCGAAGCAATAATCCAGAGTTTATAAAAATATGACTGCGATCCACCACAAAAGCGTTTAACGCGCTATCGTCTACAATCAAAATTTTCACTTGAGACGCAGAAAGCCCTGCCGCTGCCAGAACCGGTTTTGCCAGTTGTTCCAATGCGTATTCGATATCCGCGTCCCGCAGCAAACCCACGGCCCCCGCCGATAAGGGCAAGAGCCCAATGAGGGTGGCCATAACAATACGGCGAAGATATACGAAAAACATTGACCTTTAAATCCGTTCGTTGTGAAAAGCGGTTCAGATGCAATGTGGAACGAAGATATGGAAAACTCAACCCGTGGGGCGGTAGATCCCTTTATTGTGATGGATGTGATGGAAGCGGCGCGCCAATCCGAGGCCGCAGGACACCATATCATCCACATGGAGGTTGGCCAACCGGGCACTGGTGCGCCACGTAAAGCATTGGATATTTTGGCAAAAACAATGCAATCCGATGCGCTGGGTTACACGGTAGCTTTAGGTTTGCCCGCCCTTCGGCAGAAAATTGCCGCATTGTATGGTGATTGGTACAATGTTGACCTGAACCCGGAACGGGTTGTGATAACCCCGGGATCGTCTGGCGCATTTATTTTGTCTTTTACTGCCTTATTTGATGCGGGTGATCGGGTCGGTATTGGTGCGCCGGGCTATCCCAGTTATCGCCAAATTCTAAAAGCATTGGATTTGGTGCCCGTGGATATAGAAACCAAGCTTGAGCATCGATTGCAGCCCACCGCTGCAGATCTACAGGGTCAAGATTTGGCAGGTCTTTTGGTGGCCTCTCCTGCAAATCCAACCGGTACAATGTTGGATCACGACAGCTTAGCCGCGTTGATTGACGCAACACACTCAACAGGCGCACGGTTCATCAGCGATGAAATTTACCACGGTATCGAATACGAGGCCAAAGCGGTAACTGCGCTTGAATTGACCAACGATTGCTATGTGATTAATTCATTTTCAAAATATTTCTCGATGACTGGCTGGCGTGTTGGGTGGATGGTTGTGCCTGAACATCACATTCGTCATGTCGAACGATTGGCCCAGAATATGTTTATTTGCGCGCCACATGTCTCCCAAGTTGCCGCCTTGGCCGCCATGGATGCCACAGGCGAGTTAGAGGCAAATATGGATGTGTATCGCAAAAATAGAGATGTGATGATGCAGGGTTTGCCTAAGGCAGGGTTTACCAAAATTGCGCCGCCTGACGGTGCGTTTTATGTGTATGCCGACGTCTCTGACTATACTGACAATTCATTGGCGTTTGCAAAACGGATCTTGGACGAGGCAGGCGTTGCCGTCACGCCAGGTTTGGATTTTGATCCTGCGCGCGGGGCCACGACACTGCGGTTTTCTTATGCCCGTAGCACGCAAGATATCCAAGAAGGATTGCTCAGAATTGAAAAGTTCATGCGCAATCAGGGGTTTATTGAATGACATTGATGCGCGCTATTTTAATGCTTTTTGCGCTTGTGCTGGCACCAAGTTTAGCATTTACGCAGACAAAATTGTCCGCCCAAGCGCGGTTGGACCCTTATAAATCTGTGATTGAAGATCGCATTTTAGGGGGTACATCTATTACCTTGAGCCTAAGCCAAGGGGTGCCATACCGCATTTACACACAAAGCGCACCAAACCGTGTTGTTATCGAATTCAGCATATTGGATTTTGTAAATTTGGACGTGGTTGATATCAACAAAAGCCAGCAGATAGAGCGTGTGAATTTTGCCGAACTTAAAAACGGGTGGTCGCGGCTTGAACTTGTTTTGAGCGCGCCGTTGATTGTTGTTCGATCTGGGATGGAAATATCCGACGAAACCTCAGAGGCAATATTATCTGTTGCTTTGCGTCAAACGGATCAAGCGACATTTGACGGTACTTTGGCGTCATCAACCGCACAAGGCTTTGCGGATCAACAGACTGCTTTGACCGCATCACCTGACGATTTTGACGATGGACGTTTGGTTATCGTTTTGGATCCCGGTCATGGTGGTGTCGACCCAGGGGCGCAGGCAGGCGATGTGAAAGAGGCCGATTTGATGTTGCAACTGGCGCGTCGGCTACGTGATTTGTTGCGTCGTGCCGATTTGGTTGATGTGATTATGACGCGCGATGACGATATTTTTGTCCCACTTGAAGAACGCATTTCAATTGCGCATGCGGCGCGGGCAGATGTGTTTTTGTCGTTACATGCGGATAAAGTTACCGAAGGCATTGCGCAGGGGGCCACAGTGTACACGTTGGCGCAAACAGCGACAGACGACGCATCCGCCAAATTGGCAGAGCGCCATGATCGAACCGAGATTTTGACGGGCGTCGATTTACGCGGCGCCGATGACGAAGTTGCAGGTATCTTGCTAGATCTTGCGCGACAGGATACGCAACCTCGCTCTGAACGTCTGGCCCAAATTTTGGTCGGTAAGTTTTCGGAAACGTTACAAGTGATTGAGACGCGCCCCCATCGTCGCGCCAATTTTTCGGTGCTTAAAGCTGCCGATATTCCATCGGTTTTGATCGAAGCGGGGTTTATGTCATCCAAAAAGGATTTGGCAAATTTGACGTCTGCCGAATGGCAGGATCAGTTTGCCATCGCAGTGGTGAATGCCTTATTAGATTGGTATGTTGAAGACCAAAAACAGGCGCGTTTACGCCGGCAGTAGGTCAAAATCCTGCCATTCGCCTTTTGACGAAGAGGGGCAATGATCCTATAAGCATTGCACAATGATAAATGGGGTGGCGCGTGCTGCGATTCATACTTTCCTTTTTTGGTTCAATTTTTACCGCGTTAACGCTCGGTGCGATTGGGGCAGCATTAACCATCGGTGCTGTATTTTGGATGTACGGCCGTGATCTGCCAAGCCACGAATCTCTTGCTCAATATAAGCCACCGACGATCAGCCGTATCTATTCGTCCGAAGGCCAAATCATCGATGAATTTGCCCGTGAACGTCGCCTGTTCACGCCAGCCGCTGAAATTCCTGTGTTGATCAAACAAGCCTTTATTTCTGCCGAAGATAAAAACTTTTACACCCATCCGGGCTATGATATCCGCGGTATCGTTGCCGCCGCGGTTGATGCGGCACGCTCGGGCGGCCGCAATTTGCGCGGTGCGTCAACGATCACACAGCAGGTTATGAAAAACTTTTTGCTTGATGGGTCGCGCAAGGCTGAACGAAAAATTAAGGAAATCATCCTTGCGACACGGATCGAGAATACGCTGGACAAAGAAAAGATCCTAGAACTTTATTTGAACGAAATTTTCCTAGGGCAAAATGCGTATGGGGTAACAGCCGCGGCGCAAACCTATTTCAATAAAACACTACGTGAATTGGCCCCGCACGAAGCGGCATTTTTAGCCTCTTTACCAAAAGCGCCGTCTGATTATCACCCAGTTCGTCGCAAAGACCGTCTTTTGCAACGGCGCGATTATGTGCTGCGCGAAATGTGGCAAAACGGGTATCTGGACGAAACAACCTATCTGGTTGAAAAAGAAATGCCACTTCGCTCTGTTCAAAATGGTGATTTTGAAAGCTTTAAACAGGCCCTGCCGCCGCGAGATTACTTTACAGATGAAATCCGTCGTCAGCTTAGCAGATCGTTTGGCGAAGATGAATTCTTTTCCGGCGGGATGACTGTGCGCGCGACTATTGACCCTGCCATGCAGGAAAAGGCCGCAGTCGCCTTACAGCGCGCGCTAGAAAACTATGATCGCGCCCAAGGTGTGTGGCGCGGAACAGGCAAATCAATAGATTTGACCAGTCAGGGAACATGGCAAGATAAACTTGCAGACCTGAGCGTATCGCGAAACATCAATCTGAATGGTCGTTGGTATCTTGCCGTTGTGCTTGAATTGTCGAAAAAAGGTGCTCGCGTTGGGATTGAAGGCGTCGATGATATCGATGGTGGCCATTGGATTGATGACACGGATGTGACATGGGCGCGCAAATTGTTGCCAAACGGCAAATTGGGGCCAAAGGCAAAATCTGTATCAGATTTGTTGAGTGTTGGTGACGTGGTCCATCTTCGCGCCATCACAAACGACCAAGACGGCAGCTTTGTGCGGTGGTCACTGCGACAGGTAAGCGAAGTCCAAGGCGCCTTTATGGCAATGGATGTAAACACGGGCCGTGTGATCGCGATGCAAGGTGGGTTCGACTATGATACCTCGGCTTATAATCGCGCCACCCAAGCCGATCGCCAACCTGGGTCAAGTTTCAAACCCTTTGTTTATGCATCAGCCTTGGACAGTGGATATACTCCTGCAACGATCGTAGTGGATGCGCCAATTGAAATTAACACGCCCCAAGGCCTGTGGCGGCCCAAAAACGCGTCGAACCAATTTTATGGCCCAACCCCGTTGCGCACTGGTATTGAAAGATCAAGAAACCTGATGACGATCCGTTTGGCCCAAGAGGTCGGCATGGACGTTATCGCAAATTATGCTGAGCGCTTTGGCGTGTATAGCAACATGGGACGTTTCTTGGCGAATTCTCTGGGGTCCGAGGAAACGACACTATACCGTATGGTGGCAGCATACGCGATGTTTGCAAACGGCGGCGAGCGCGTGGAACCCACGTTGGTGGATCGTATTCAAGATCGCTATGGGAAAACTGTATATAAGCATGATCCTCGGTGGTGTGTGGATTGTAATCAATCACAGCTGCCTGCAGGACGTGCCCCCTCTATCGTTTCGAACCGCGAACGCGTTATGGACGCGATCACCGCCTATGAATTGACATCAATGATGAAGGGTGTTGTTGATCGCGGGACAGCAACAAACTATGTTAAATTACCGGTGCCCACAGCGGGAAAAACCGGAACGACAAACGAAGCAAAAGATGTTTGGTTCGTTGGATTTACCTCTAATATCGTCGCAGGCTGTTATATTGGGTATGACCGCCCCGAACCATTGGGCAGCGGTGCCTCTGGTGGGGGGATGTGTGGCCCTGTGTTTAACGAATTCATGCTGTCTGCGGTCGAAAAATTTGGCGGTGGCCCTTTCCGCGTACCGCCAGGCGGTGTCTTTATAAACATTGATCGCAATACAGGTGCTCGACTGCCTGACGATGCATCCGGCGATAACGTAGTTGCCGAGTATTTCCGTGAAGGCCAAGAACCCATCTTTGGTGTTACATTTGATGGTGGCTTTGCCATGGGCAGTAATTTTGAACTGATTTTGCCAGGATCGGATGAGGTCAAGACAGTGACAAAATCAGGCGGAGGGACAGCTGTGGTTGGTCCAAAGGCGACGTTAGGCACGTTAAGTTCGGGTGGTTTATACTAGGTAATTGGTACAGTGTTGCCATTCGACAGTTATGGGTGCGTTGTATCCAGGTCTTCACGAAACTTTGACAAAGGTGAAGGCACATTGGGGCAATGACGAACATCTGCTTGCGCCTTTGAGTTTGCTTTTGTAATACCGCGGAAAAGAAATTAGGTGGCGAAATGCGCGCAGATATTCAGAACAACGTCAATGACATCAATAAATCGCTCGAGCTTTTGCGGCAGCGTATGGATTGGGAAACGGCCGCGCATCGATTGGAAGAGTTCAACGCGCGGGTTGAAGACCCAGACCTGTGGAATGATCCTGATAATGCGCAAAAACTGATGCGTGAACGTCAGGCCTTGGTTGATGCGATTTCAAATCATGATGCTATTCAAACCGAATTAAATGATAGCATCGAGTTGATTGAGCTGGGCGAAATGGAAGATGATCAAGAAATTATTTCCGAAGCCGAGGCCACAATCAAAGCTTTGGTCCAAAAAGCCGCTGCAAAAGAGCTCGAAGCGCTTTTGAGTGGCGAAGCAGACGCCAATGACACATTCCTTGAGGTGCATTCAGGCGCCGGTGGCACGGAAAGTTGCGATTGGGCATCCATGCTTGCGCGGATGTATGTCAGATGGGCAGAAAAAGCTGGCTATACCGTTGAGATGCAATCAGAAACACCCGGTGAAGAGGCTGGGATCAAATCCGTCTCGTACAAGATTTCTGGGCATAATGCTTATGGTTGGTTGAAATCAGAAAGTGGTGTGCACCGTTTGGTCCGCATTTCACCTTTTGATGCGGCCGCAAAACGGCATACATCATTTTGCTCAGTCTGGGTTTACCCAGTTGTAGACGACAATATCGAAATCGAAGTTAACCCTTCTGATATTCGGATCGATACATATCGGTCCTCGGGCGCGGGTGGTCAGCATGTGAACACCACAGACTCGGCCGTTCGGATCACCCACCATCCGACAGGGATTGTGGTGACAAGTTCAGAAAAATCACAACACCAAAACCGCGACATCGCGATGAAAGCGTTGAAATCGCGTCTGTACCAATTGGAACTGGATCGCCGGAATGCAGCGATCAACGAGGCGCATGAAAATAAAGGCGATGCAGGTTGGGGTAACCAAATTCGGTCCTATGTTTTGCAGCCCTATCAAATGGTCAAAGACCTGCGCACCGGTCACGAAACATCAGATACCAAAGGTGTATTGGACGGCGATTTGGATGCGTTCATGGCGGCCACTTTGGCGATGGGGGTATCCGGAAAATCGCGTTCAGACGCGCAAGCGGATTAAACCAATTGGTGGCTTAACGAGCCGCGCTATCCATGTAGACTCGCAGAACATAATCACGAATGGCCGAGGCTAGGCCCGCATCCATTGGATCGCGGGCTTCGTCAATTTCGGCCGCCAATTCGTTAATCGCCATGCCGCGCGCATCGGCGATATTACAAAAGGCACGCCAAAACCGGTCTTCGATTGACACAGATGTGCGATGCCCGCGCAGGGTCAGGGACCGTTTTTTAGGTTTCAGGCTCATGATCGCGCTTATGGGATGCATGGCGTTTCGCGTCCAATTCGGCCTGCGCCGCGTCGAGTTGTTTTTCCGCCTTGGTGCGGCCAAATTTGACCGCGTTTTGATCTGCGCGGGCCTTGTCATCGGCCCGCACTTTTTTCTTTCGAAACTGGTTCAGATTGACCAGTTCCGCCATTATTTTGGCCCGATCATATCGGCAGGGACGACGATGCGGTCAAAGGTTTCACCATCGACAAAGCCCAGTGCGATTGCCTCTTCACGCAGGGTTGTGCCGTTTTTATGGGCGGTTTTGGCCACTTTGGTTGCGTTGTCATACCCGATGGTCGGCGCAAGTGCGGTGACCAGCATCAGCGATTCACGCATCAATTGATCAATGCGGGTCACGTTGGCTTGGGTGCCTTTGACCATGTTGTCGGTGAAGGATCCCGCCGCGTCACCCAACAGCTGCATGGATTGCAATACGTTGTATGACATCATTGGGTTATAGACGTTCAATTCAAAATGGCCTTGCGACCCCGCAAAACCCACGGCGGCGTCATTGCCCATGACATGGGCGCACACCATGGTCAGCGCCTCGGCCTGTGTTGGGTTCACTTTGCCCGGCATGATGGATGATCCGGGTTCGTTTTCTGGCAGGATCAATTCACCCAGACCCGAACGTGGGCCCGAGCCCAGCAAACGCATGTCGTTGGCAATTTTGAACAGCGACGCCGCGATTGTTTTCAACGCGCCCGAAAACATGACCATCGCGTCATGGGCGGCCAGTGCTTCGAATTTATTTGGCGCGGTGACAAAGGGCAGGCCGGTGATTTCGGCGATATTGGCCGCAACGCGCACGTCCCAGCCTTTTTTGGTGTTTAACCCTGTGCCGACCGCTGTGCCGCCTTGGGCCAGTTCGTAAATTTCAGGCAGGATTTTTTCCACCCGCTTGATGCCTTGGGCGACCTGATGGGCGTATCCGCCGAATTCCTGACCCAATGTCAATGGCGTCGCGTCTTGGGTATGGGTGCGGCCGATTTTGATGATGTCTTTGAATTCTTCGGATTTTTCAATCAACGCCGCGTGCAGCTTTTGCAAACCTGGGATCAAAACATCGCGTGCCATCATGCCGATCGCCACATGCATCGCGGTGGGGAAGGTGTCGTTTGACGATTGCCCCATGTTACAATGATCGTTGGGGTGTACGGGTTTTTTTGATCCCAGTTCACCGCCCAGCATTTCAATCGCGCGGTTTGAAATGACTTCGTTCGC
>Ga0181601_10005554_pt1 | contig 10482 bp, 3 predicted proteins | sample 041ome_8_FD_133020 | JGI IMG/M metagenome (GOLD analysis project Ga0181601, IMG submission 133020) | Coastal salt marsh microbial communities from the Groves Creek Marsh, Skidaway Island, Georgia - 041407BS metaG (megahit assembly) | ecosystem: Environmental > Aquatic > Marine > Intertidal zone... | reverse complement strand
CCCGGCGACGTACCACGACCTGTGGTACGAGTGCGGCGTGGTGTGCCAGGACGTGCGCGAGTTTGAGCAAGCCGAGCTTCTTTTCACGAGGCTGATACACGAAGTTCCCGACGCGTACGACGCGTCTGAGGTGTGGGAGCGCGTCGGCGAGTGCGTCAAGGCGCGCGTGCGGGGCAGCTCGCGGGACGCGGCGTACGCCGCCGCCGCCTCCGAGACCGCCGCGCTGGAGTTTTGGCGGTCCGTCGCGCGGAGGCACCCACACGACGTGGACGCCACGCTGCCTCTCGCGGAGGCGCTGCTGAAGAAGGGCGTGCGTGGGCGGGAAATTCTCGACGCGCTTCCCGACGAAAAAACGCTGCTCCGCGCGATGACCGCCGCCAAGACGGCGACGTCGTCGTCGCTTCCGGACGACCGCGACGCGACCGTCGTGGGAGGGACCCCGCTGTTTAAAAAAACGATGAAAAACGCGCAGCTTTCCGACCTGGAGCGCGTCCGGTTCCGCGCCGCGCGCGCGCTGGCGCTTCGCCGCCGCGTCGGCGGCGACGACGCGTTTCTGCGGGAAGCCGTGGCGCTCATCGACTCGATGCGCGCGCGCGGCGTCGCCGACGCCGTCGCCGCGCGCAAGCGCAAGCGCGCGGCGCGCGAGGCGGCGCTCGCGAAGCGGAACAAGTCGGCGCGGCACGATAGCGCCGCCGTGCCCAAGTCGGACGGCGTCTTCGTCGGGTACCAGAAACGCGACCGATCCAAGCCCAAGCCGGCGCGCGACGCCGATCGCGGAAGCGAGGACGGGGAGGACGGCGGGTTGTCCAGCGACGCGGAGGAGACGGCGACGACACGCGCGCCCATCACGCTGGCGGTGCCTTTCGAGCTGACGCTGTCCGCCGCGCACGCGCTCTTCCTGAGAGGCGACGCCGCGGGCGCCTCGAGACTCTTGGACGAGATCCTGCAGCACAGCGCGCGCGAGAGCGGGCTCGAGAAGAACCAGCAGGCGTCGTTCCTGTACCTCAAGGCGCACGTCGCGTCCGCCGGCGGAGACTTCCGCGCCGCCGCGGAAGCCGCGAAACTCTTGTGCGAGCGCGTCCCGAAAAGTATGGAGGCGTGGTCGCTGCACCTGGCCGCGGCGGAACGCGCCGAGGGGAGGACCGCGAGCACGGTGTTCCTGCGCGCGTGCGTTCGCTCGGACCGCGAGGAACGGGCGCGCGAGGCGCGCGAGACGGCGGAGGACGAGGAGACGGAGAATACAGAGAAAGAGACCGACTCGAGACGGATGCCGACGGAGACTTTGACGAACGACGTCTCCGCGACGAAAAGCGATTTGCGCGGCGGAAGCAAAGCGCGCGCGCCCGCGTTGCTGGCGTCGGGTCTCGCGCACTGCGCGCGCGGCGCGTGGGGTCGTGCCGCGAACGCGTTCGCGAGATGTTTCCTGATCGCGCCGGACGAGCCCATCGTGTGTCTTTGCGCGGCGGTCGCGGCGGCGCACCTCGCCACCGAGAGCGACGAGTTGGATGACGAAAACGAAAACGAGACGGAACGGTGCGCGGCGGCGGTGAAGGCGGCGGCTTTTTTCCAGCGCGCGCGTGTTTTGCGCGCCGCGTGCTCTCCGACGTCGGCGGGCGAGCAGGAGGGGGACTACAACCTGGCTCGGGGTCTGCACCAGATGGGCCTGCCGCACTTAGCGGTGCCTCTGTACGAGAAGGTGCTGGACCGGAAAAAACACGCCGACGTGCCTGTATCCGCGAGTCTCGCGTTTGAAGCCGCGCACAACCTGGCGCTCATCTACAAAAACGCCGGCGCGGCGGCGTTGGCGCGCGACGTGCTGAGGACGCACGCGACGGTGTAGCGACTTTTTGATGTGCTTTTTGTCGCGGATAAAGTGCATCGGACGTTTTCTTTTTCGGTGTTTTACACTTTCGTAGGTGGCGAGAGTTTGCGCGCGAGCGGTACGAAGGGACGTGTACGATTGTTGTTAAGACTGTGCGTCGAGATTACATACGTGACCTACGAGAGCGGACAGTCGCGCGCCGAGTCTAGCGGACATAAAATGTCTTTCGGTCCTTCTCGATAGTCTACTATTAAGCCGGCGATGCTCTCGACGCCGGCGACGCTTCGTTTCGTTTCGCGTCGGCGCGAATCGCACGCGTCTCCGCGTACATCTCATCTCATCTCTCTCGTCGCGCCCCGCGTCCGCGCCGCGGCGGGGACGCCGGTGTCCACGCCACGGGCGACCGCAGGATCGCGTCGCGCGAAGACATATCCTCGCGCTCTTCGTCCGTCTGCGTTGGGTTCGTCCCTCTCTCCCAGGCGTCGTCGGCGCCCTCGGGGTCCGACTCGATCCAGCGCTCTTCGCACGACACGTCGCGCAGACCGAACACCTCCGCGGGGAGACGCGCGGCGTATTCCCCGCCGCGCGGTTCAACGCCGTTCAACATCGTGCCGAACGCGTCGTTATCGAAATCGTCGTCGCACCGCGTTACGTGCGGTGAAAACTGCATATCGTCATCGTCATCGTCGCGTTCGCAGCGGTCGGCTGTTCTTTCATCTTTTGAAGGAGAGACTTTCACGACGTCGTTTTCTCGTCGTCGTCGATTCTTTTTTTTTGTCGCGTGCGCCGGAGACGCGGCGAAAAAGGCGGTACGAGAGGCGTCGAGAACGGAGCCGTGCGTGTCGAGAACGGGGAAGCCCTGCTGGACGAGGGCGTCGCGCTCGGCGCACACGTGGTCGCGCGCGAAGGCGCTCCGCGCGTAGCGACGCATCACCGCGCGCGTGGTCACCGCGGGCGCGGACGGACACGCCGCGGCGCGACCGCGGACCGGAGACGCCTTCTTCTTCTTTCGGACACCCCGCGTCGTCGGTTTCGCGGGGCGTAATAACGCCGCCTGGCCGACGACGCGGGGCTTCTGCTCGGCGTTTTTTTTTCGCCAACCGGGCAGTGTCGCGGAGGACCTCGTTTGTTCCTTCTCCGAGTCCGGCGCGGGTTTCCGCGCCGACTCGGGTTCGGGGCGCGTCGCGCGCGCGCGTCGGGAGCGAGCGCGCTTGGCGCGGGGCGACGGCTTCTTGGCGCGCGGGGCGCGCGCGGCGGTGGTCTTCTTCTCGGAAGAGACGGGGGTGCGCATCCCGAGCTTGAGCTTGGAAAGCGACGCGAGGACGCTGTAAATCGCGCGCGGGAGGAAACGCCCGCGGCGCTTCTTCGCGAGGCCTCGCGGGTTTGACCGTTTGGCGACGGCGGCGGCGGCGTCGGTGGACGCGGCGGCGGCGGTGGCTCTGCTCTTGGTCTTCATGACGCTAGGTCGGGGCTGGCAAAAAAAAGCGTGCTTCCGGACGGAATCGGGAAGGCGCGTCGCGGTGTGACGAACGCTTCGAGAGGTGACTGTTCGATTGTGTCAGACAACGAAGACGCGTCTAGGGACTCGAACGAACGACACTCTCGACTCGGGTCGACGGGCGGTGCGCGCGGACGTGCGGTCGCGTCGGGAAGAGTGGCGAGAGCCCGGGCGAAGCGCACGATTATGAAGAGGCCGCGGGAGAGAAAACGCGCCAGGTGTCGCCTTTTCGAGCCTTTTCCACGATTGGCTGATCGTCGCTTCTGCCTCGTCACGCCTGGGACAAAAAGCCAATTTTGGATTGAAAAAAGTGCACAAATATCTGAACAAAAAGCGCCCGCCGATTGCTTCAAACGACAGGCGCGCGCGCTCCTTGTGCGCCCTCGAACTCGACTCTTTCACGTAACCGCGATGGCATCCACCACCGTCGCCCCCCTGGCGTTCGCCGCGCGCGTCGCCGGGACGCGCCTCGATTCCAGGCGCCGATGCGTCGTGCGCTCGCGCGTTCCCGCGAAATCGCGCCTCGTCAGCGAATCGGCGATGAAGGTGGACGATTCCCTCAACGAGGACGCGCCCGAGGGCACGACCAAGAGCCCCGTGGTGCTCGCGGCGGCCGCGGTCGCGACCGCGATCGTGCTCGCGGCGTCCCCCGCGCGCGGCGCGGAGGCGCGCCCGAGCGTCGACGTCGGCGCGCACGACTACTACCTCGAGACGCTGGAGGCGAGCGGCGTGCGACCCGCCAGCATCGAGGTGCAGAGCGCGCCGGCCACCGGCCTGAAACGCTTCGGCAGCGCCGCGACCGCCGCGGACGAGACCGCGAGCCTGGTGAGCACCGCGTTCGCGGTTGGCCTCGCCGCTGCGCTCGGGCTGAGCGGCAAAAACAAGAAGGGCCCCAAGCCGGGTTCGAGCAAATCTAACAACGCGGCGACTGCTAAAAAGTCCAACATCGTGAAGAAGACGTTCAACCGCAAAACCACCGCCGGAACGGCGTACGTCCCCTCGTACAGAGGATACACCGCCTCCTCTTCTTCTTCCTCCCGGGGAGGCTCCGGCGCATCCCGAGACTCCGGCTCGGGTCCCGCGCCCGCGATGCAGGCGGCCGCCGCGCTGGGCGCGACGGTGGTGCTGGGCGGGCTCGCCGGCGCGGGCCCCGCCGTGCTCGAGGCGGAGGGCGCCGCCGTCGCCGCCGCGGCGACGAGCGCGGTGTTGCTGGGCACCGCCGCGTCCGCGACCGCGTCGACGCAGACCAAGAAGAAGGCGGACGTGCGGTCCAACATCATCTCCTTCAAGACCGCGGTCGCGCCCGCGCCGAAGACGCGCACGAAGATCATCAACCGGACGAGCGCGCAAACGCGCGTGAAGGCGCCCCCCGCGAAGCCCCCCTTCGGCGGCGCCGGAAACGCCAAAGCCAAGCCGCGGCGGTCTCCCGGCGACGCCGGCGACTCGGCCACGTCGCAGTCCGCGGCCGTACTCGCGGTCGTCGGCCTCGGCGCGCTTCTGCTCGCGGGAAGCGCCGCGAACCCCGACCAGGCGACCAAGACGAAGACGGCGAAGAGCGACGCGAAGAGCTTCGCGTCCAAGTCCAAGTTTTCGGCGACGTTTAAGGCGCCGACGTTCGAGGCGCCCGCCGTGGACCTCCCCGCCATCCCCGCGATGGACTGGAACAAGAACGTCTTCGCCGAGCTCGAGATGCCCGAGATGCAGGTGTCGCTGCCTGAGATGAAAATTGCGCTGCCCGAGGTGAGCGACTCGAACGCCGTCGCGCCCCTGGTGGGCGCGACGCTTCTGCTCGCCTCGGTCGCGACCCTCGCCGGCGTGGGGCTCGAGCGTAAAAGTTCGCGCGCGTACGACCCCGCGGCGGCGGCGAAGTCCGTCGCCGAGGCGCAGGTCTGGATCGACACCTGGCAACGCTCCATCCTGTACCCCGAGAACCCCGAGCACGTCTTCTCGGCGGCGTGGGACCGCAACGCGCCCACTCTCGAGAGAGTCGCCGAGGCGTCCACGTACGCCGCCGAGGCGGAGCAGGCGAGGCGCCCCCGCCCATACTCGCGCGCCGACGTCGAGCGCCGCGCGGGGGACGCGCAGGCCTGGATCGACGCCTGGGCGCTCGGTCTGCTCGACGAGTCCGTCGCGAAGAAGAACAAGCGCTCGGACGAGGCGCTGCACGACTGGGAGACTGGGCGCATCATCGGCGCCTGGAACAAGGGCTTAGCGGAGAGCGCGGAGGCTCCGCGCGCCGCCGCCGAGACGCGCTCCGCCGTCGCCGCGCGCGTGAAGCAGGCGCAGACCTGGATCAACGCCTGGCAGAAGAGCCTCAAGGCGAGCGCGACGCTCGCCAAGTCCAAGAAGGCTCTGGAGGTGAAGAAGGCGGTCAAGGCGAAGAAGGGCGCGACGAAGACGAAGAAGGGTCAAGGCGAAAAAAGTTTGCGTCGCGCGTACTACGAAACCGTCGCCGGCGTCAAGTACGACAAAGCCGTCCTGGAGGCGTGCCGCGGCTTCGTGGCTAAAAGCGGCGCGCTCGATTTAAGCTCCGCGAAGACCACGTGGGCGCTCATCGCCGACGGCACTGCCAAGAAGCAGGTCAGAACCGACGGTCGCGTCGTCAAGAGCGCCGTGACCAACGTCGAGCTCGCCACCGCGCTTTACGTTTTGGAGACTTTTGAGTGGGCGGACGACGCCGCCGCGTGGTTCCGCGAGCGAATCGAGGCGGTGGACAAGAAGTGAAGAAGCGACTTTTAGTCGCGTTTTCGTTTTTCAGGGCATCCGGAGCCGTTTAGAGGCGAAGGACAATAAGAAGAAGGGCGAAAGAAGAAAGGTTTGTGTCTTGATGTGTTTTGTCTCACAAAGCGCGTGGAGGTAGTCCTATCCTATTATGATAAGTTGGCGAGAATATTACGAGACGTACGCGACGACATACGCGCGGAATATTAATACCGCTCACCGGCGAAAAAAAATCGCCGACTTCACCGCGCTCGTCACGCGCCACAGCAGGTTCGAGTCCTCCGACCGGTCACCCTCCCTCGTGTCTTTGTTCGGCGCGCGCGCGGCTTTGCGGCGCATCTTCTCCGCGCGCCGCTCGGCGTCACGCCACTCGTGCGCGGTGTCCTCCGCGTCCCGCGCCGCCGCGAGCGCCGGGTTGGATTTCGAAACGGCGCGTCGGTTCACGGCGAACGGCGCCGGCGCCGCCGCCTTTGTAAACAGACTCTCGTACTTCTCCGCCGCGACGTTCCAGCTCAGGTCCTTGCGCATCGCTCTCGTGCGCATGCGGTCCCACTTTTTCGTTTCGTCCACGTTTTCTCTGCCCCGCCGGCGGTAAACCTTGATCGCTCGCTCCATCGCCTCCGTCAGCGCGGTTGACTCGCACGGCGCAAACGGGAAACCGACGTCGCTCGTGACGGTGTCTCTTAAACCACCCGTTTTGTGCGCGACGGGCGCGGTGCCGTATCGCAGCGCGTAGAGCTGATTCAAGCCACACGGTTCGAACCGCGACGGCATCGCCAGTATGTCCACCGCCGCGGTGATCCTGTGGCTCACCGGTACGGAGAACCCGACCCAGCCAACGGCTGATCCGCGGAACCGGTGTTCGACGCCGCGCAAACCATCTTCCAACCCAGGGTCGCCCGAGCCGAGCAGAACGATTTGCGCGCCGAGCTCTACTAACCGCGGCACGGACTCCAACAGAACATCGACACCCTTCTGCCCGTCCAACCTCCCGATGAACCCGATCAAAGGCGCATCAGGGTCTTCCCTTAACCCGAGCTCGATCTGTAACGCGCGCTTACACGCCGCCTTCCCCGCGCGCGGGTCCAACACGACTCTGCCCGTCTCAACGTTTACGACCGATTCGCCTCGCGCGACTTCCACTGAGTAGTTCGCGGGCAGGTGCGGGTCCGTCGCCGGGTCCCACTCGTTCGTGTCCACGCCGTTCACCACCCCCACCAGCGCACCGCTGAGCTTACCGTTCAGCACGCCCAAATCAACGTCGCTGCCGAAGTTCGCCACGGAGCGAAGCACCTCGTCCATCCCGCACCCCAACGCGCGCGTTTGCGTCTCGCGCGCGTACGCGGGGGACACGAGCGCCGCCGCCGCGCTGAGGCTCAAACCGGCTTTGAGAAAGTTCATGCACTCGCCTCCGTCGCTCCAGCGCCACCGCAACGCGGGGAACCACTCCGTGTGGTTGTCTTCCGGTAAGTTTAAAGTGCGGTACAGGTCTGAGGGGAAAATACCGAGATGGAACAGGTTGTGCACGATCGTAACCGCCGTGGCGCGCGCGATAGACTCCGGCGCGCCCTCCGGGGCCCACGCGACGCGCGGCGCGAGCGCCGTCGACGCCACGGACTGGTACCGCGCCGCTAAAAACACGGGCGTCAACGCACCGTGCCAGTCGTTCGCCACGAAAACCGGTGCGCTGGTGAAGTGAAACGCGTCTCTTTTCTTTTCGCCCTCCTCGCCACCAAAAAAAAACAGCTCCGACCACTTCACGCACAGAGGCGCTTCGATGGCGGCGAGAGAAAGCACGCCGAAGCGGAACGCGTTATCCGGGTACGGGTTCCCCGGGGATGACCCGTAAATCAAACCTCCCCCCCCGCGCTGAAGCGCGGGGTGCTGGCAGAACACGTACGTCACGCCATCTCTCACTTTGCGCCAGTACCGAACCTCCTGGTTCGCGTGTGCCAGGAAAAATTCGCACCGACCGATCTCTTCGAGACCGTCGTACGGCTCGTATAAAGGCGACACCACCAGCACGGCGTGGCCGCGTTTCGCCAACGCCGCGGGCAACGCGCCGCAGACATCCCCCAGGCCGCCGGTCTTGGACCAGGGCGCCACCTCCGAGGTGACGAAGATGATGGGCGCGCCTCTCTGCGCGGGAGGGGGAGGGGGGGGAGGAGGCGTCGGCGTCGGCGCCGGCGTCGGCGCCGGCGCCGGCGCCGGCGTCGACGAAATCGCCGACACGTTGTTGCTCTGCGACGCGTCGGCGACGCGGTCGTCGTCCTTTTCTTTCGTCATTCCCTCGTCCGTCTTCTCCTCGCCTCGTTCGGGGACGAGCGTGTCCGTGTCGTCGTTCGTCGCGCGCGTCACGGTGACCGTCGCGACGGGCGCGAAGACGGTCGGGTCGCGCTCGGCGGCGGCGATGAGCGCGGCGGCCTCGAAGTCGTCGTCCAGGTTCCGCGAAGATGAAGAAAAATCTTCCGTTTCCGACGCGACGAAAACGCGCGCCTCCGCGACGTCGGCATCCGGCTCGGCGCCTCTCTCTCCGCGCGCCTCCGCCTTCTTCTTCGGCCGGGAGGGGAACAGGTGGGTCACGATGTTGTTCTCGTGGTCGGGGATGAAGCCCGAGGGGGTCCAGGACAGGTCGGCGACGAACGGGTCCGGCGCGGGCTCTGGGGGCTCGGTCTCCGCGCGCGTCTCCGCGGAGGGAGACTCCGTCCGCGACGCTTCGGTAACCGTTGCGCGTCGGGACGAGGTCTCGGGTGTCGGCGGGGCGAAGCGGCACCGGGGAGGCGACGCGCCGTCCCACGTGCCGTCGTCTCGGCGGCGCATCCCGCCGAGACTTTTGGGGAGCGACACGGAGGCGCGCGCGACGCCGGCGCTCGAATCGCGCGATGCCGGTCCGGCCGGGCGTCTCGTCGTTCGCCGCCGATGGCGAGCCTCGGTTTCGCGCCATCCGAGACCGAGCGCATGGCGCTGGAGGGGGAACGCGCGGGACGCCATCGCGCGGGCTCTTTCGTTCTCACCCGCGAGGAGCCGGGAGAGGGGGAGCGCGCGCGTATGCACAGCACTCGCCTCGCGAACGCACTGCGCGCGAACGCAGTCGCGAGAGCTCCGCGCGCGCGGGCAACTATGTAGCAAGATGCGAGACGCCACTGTCGGAAGCCAAGTGTCGGGGGGGGGAACGTCGTTTCGAGAAAACGCCAATTCACACAAAATTCGACCGTTCGCGAACCAGAACGCGCGTTTCGCGGACGAACGATTTCTCGTCGAGATTTCGCGTGTGGCGCTTCTGTCCGGGGTGGAACCGCGGGAGAGGAGATTTTTTTTTCGCCGCTGACGTGACATTGACACGTACCGATGCGATGCCTCCGCGCTCGTCTCTACTCGCTCCCGAGCACGGCCGCGGTGGCCCTGGACTCGACCCGCGCGCGGCCGTTAAACGCGCCGTCGTCCTCGTCCGACGCGTCGAAATCCACGAAGGAGCCAATGCTCGATCTCGTGCGAGATGATCGGGCAGACGCGAAGGCGGACAAACGTTTCGCGACGCCCGGTTTAGAACGTCTCGCGTCGCGTCCGTCTCTCACAGAGTATTTAGTCTCCTCCGCGGGCGCCTCCGTCGCGGCGCGCGCGCGCAGCCGCTCCAGCGCGTCCGGCAGGTCCGCGAGCGAGTTCCTGATCTCAAACGCGCGCGCGTGTAACGCGCGACGCGCGGCGACGCGCGTGTCGTCCGCGAGCGCGACCAACCGCGCAACCTCCTCGGGAGACGGAGCGGGCGTAGAGTGTTTCTCCGCGCCTGCGCGGCGACGCGCGCTTCCCGAAACCGCCGAAACGTTCGGCGTCTTCTTCCGTTTCTCCGCTGACGACGAAGCGGAAGACTTGGCCACGTCAACCACAGCGGGTGGCTCCGAGACTTCGCGCGCTTCGACGTCCGCGGGCCTGAGCATGACCGTGCTTCGGCGCTCGGCGTCGCGCGCGGCGCGCGAGGCGTCTCGGAACGCCGCCAGCGCGCGCGCCACGCGCTTCGCGCCGCGCGCCGCGCGACGCCTCAAGGCGAGCGAAACGCGCGCCCTTCTCGAAGCCTTCATGATCTCCGCGTCACAGCCTCCGGAAACAGAGCGTCGTTCTTCGTTCGCGCGTGCGGAGGAAACGGCGCCGGTCGCGAAGTCGTCGTCCGCGCCGGATTCGAAACCCGCCGACGCGTCCGGCGCCGAACCCTCTTCCCGATCCGAATCGTCTTCGTCCTCGTCCTCTTCCTCTTCCAGAGCCTGCTCGTCGGCGGCTCGAGCGCGCGCTTCGCGTTTCCGCACCCACGCCGCCGCTCGGCGCGCCTGCGCGTCAGCGCGCTCCAGCCGTAACGCGCGCGCCTCTTCGAGCGCCGAGATTCGTCTTTCGTCACCGCCGTCGTCGTCGCCGTTTCCGGAGTCTGCGAAAGTCTCGGCGGAAACCGTTG
>Ga0181601_10005550_pt1 | contig 10485 bp, 10 predicted proteins | sample 041ome_8_FD_133020 | JGI IMG/M metagenome (GOLD analysis project Ga0181601, IMG submission 133020) | Coastal salt marsh microbial communities from the Groves Creek Marsh, Skidaway Island, Georgia - 041407BS metaG (megahit assembly) | ecosystem: Environmental > Aquatic > Marine > Intertidal zone... | reverse complement strand
ATTTGAAAGTACGGTTCACGGACTTTGACTGGCAGGCCTTGTATCCCTCATTGGCTAACTACTCAACCAATCTGGAGCAGCGACCTTCTTTTCAAAGTACACAACCTTACCCTCAGACCATCACAGATAAAGTGGTTTGAAACCGTTGGAAACTTTACGACGGGTACATTAATGGGTTAGCGAAGAAATATCAAAATTCACGGACGAATTTATACGGACTCTCGCTCCGCCAATAAGGCAAATACGAAGCCCCTGATCAGCAATAGTCAGGGGCTCTTTCATAGGTGAAATCCTTTCACCTAGTTTTATTTCGTCGCACCTTGGTAATCCTCTCCTTTTGCAGGGGTCTGAGAAGTAGAAACGTTATGCAGCCATGGCCAGTCGTTCAGATATTTTTGTACCTGCTCAGATACAAGAAAGGATAGTTTGAGCAGGTGTTAACGGCTACAGCACCAAGCCGCCGACCTCACCACCACTGCCGCCCGCGACTGACAATACGGCAATATCTTCTTAATGATGGATGCCAGACTCCATTGCAAGCACACCATGCTTGATGCCACCATTGAGGACTGTCGCTAGCCGAGAGGCTGAAGCTGCACCTTGGCTACCGGCAGCGGCAGAAAGTGCTCGCTTGTCGGATGCGCACGATTTGCATGAGGCGCCAACTCTAGGGCCAGCCCAAGTCGCACCGCATCGTCGTCCACCAACGGCTTGACAGCCACGGACTTGAATTCGGTCGATCAGCGTTTGCGCACAATCATCATGTAATAAGAGCAGGGCAGATGACCATCATTGTTATCTAACCTATACGGTGACTTGACCTCAAAATACATCGAGTCGCCAGCTTTAAGAACATAGGGGCGTTCGTCGACATAAACGGTCAGGTTGCCTTCGCTGACGGCGATGTATTTTTCAGTGGGTACTGCATAGGGCGGCAACACCCCTGTAGAACGTCCTGGAGGTATGCGGTGCAGCACCACTTCGATGCCGTTATCCACGTGGGCGGGTGATAGTACCCACCGTTCAAATCCGGTTTCCGGATCACGGTAAGACAAGCGTTCCGAGGTGCGGATCACGGCCACAGCTGCTTGATCAATTTTTGCGCCAAGCAATTCAGACAAAGGCCGTCCGAACCCAACCGCAAAAGCGCAGCCAGGAGGCGGTTGATGCTTTCAATCGTCAGATGGGTCCATCGATTATGGAAATGCCGCCAGTTCATTGGGGAGAGCCGGCTGAATGATCGCCGATGCGGCCGGAGGTCGCAGGGGCCAACCAGCTACCTGGTGGGTAAATTGCGCCATAGTGCTAGCGGGAAACGTCCATTGCGTCAGCCGTAAACACATTCACGGCCCTAAATTTCTCGTTATCACGGATGGGCCATAGAGCTTTTTGGCAACTCCGATTACTTGGGTAAATATCCATAAAGTGGTAAAACATGGCGGTATACGCGATATGACGCGTAAATGTAGGGTGAATTGACGTCATCATTTGTGTTTACACATTCAGCGGCAGGTGCGTTTAAGTATTTCAGCCATTAGGAGCATATTTGTATGGGTTATTGGTTCCGGCGAAGTTTTAGTATTTTCTTCTTCCTCGCAGTGACCCTTGCGAGCACGCTCTCAAGCGCCGCGGGCAGCATCAAAAACGGTTCGGCTGTCTACAAACGCGAATGTGCCGAATGCCACACGATGAAGGATGGCACCAACAAAAAAGGCCCGTCCATATTTCGTCTGATCGGCCGAAAGGCCGGCACGATTGCCAATTACGATTACTCAGATGCCATAAAAGGCAGTGGAATTGTTTGGTCAACTGAAAAATTAGATCAATATATTAAAAACCCAAACAAGCTGGTCCCTGGCGGGAAAATGAAGTACGAGGGTCTATCAAGCGCGAAAAGCCGCGAAGACCTCATAGCCTATCTTCTCTTTTTCTCTGAGTAGCTCGAACGTAGCAAACTGATACCTGTATGAAAGCACCCAACATTACCCTTGCGTTCAGACTGTCCATAGCGACGTTTGTTTTACCCGTCATTGTCTCAGCGCTGATCACAGGCCTTGGTTACTTCCAACTGAAGGGGAGCAATGCGCGGCTTGATTACTTTCTGGTAACAACCGTACCGGGAGTGGAGTTGTTGCAACGAATACGCTATGACTTCTCCCGCATCGATTCAACTTTGAGCAAAATGATCATCGGCGGAGAACCGGGTGATCCCCTGCCAGAGGCTTATCTCGAAGAGTTATCCATACTCAGAGAAGGTCTAGAAATATTGTTCGAGAAGTATCAAACTGAGTATGTTGCCGATGCTGACGACGCAGCGCTGACCGAAACTGACGCGCAAAATATAGCGGCCTATTTCATGATGCAAGAGAAATATATCGAGCTTGCAAAAGTCAACGGTCGATTCGCCGAAACCCTGATGAGCGGCGAAGATGTCGAAGCCAGTGCGCAGGTCAATCAATCGTTGAAGGCACATATCTCTGACTCATTGGCCAGAGCAGCAAAGTATCAGGAAGAGGGTCGCGAGCTAGCAGAACGGAATTTTTTGATTCAAATCGCGACAGGCGGCATTGCCGCATTGATCTTGATTGTGGTTGGGACGCAAACGTTTAGGTACACCCTGAGAACGCTGGGTGGTGATCCGTTGCGCGCTAGCAATGCCGTCGGACTGATCGCATCAAGAGACCTGTCATCCCCCATGCTGACTCGATATCCCGATAGCTTGATTTCAAAGCTAGAAAATATGCGCGTCAGCCTCAAGCAGTCCATCGAGCAATTGCACAGTGACTCCAAAACGCTCTCCGTCTATGCGGAGTCACTCGCGAGCTCATCACACCAAGTGGCATCTGGTGCGAACGATGGCAGCGATAACGCTTCAAGAATGGCTGCTACCTCGGAAGAGATGACCATCAATATTGCCAACGTTTCGCAAAATGCCCTAACGGTCTCCGAGACGGTCAAGCTTTCTGGAGAAGTAGCCATCCGAGGAGGCAACAACGTGGTTGACCTCATAAACAGCATGTCTTTGTTGTCCACTCGATTTAAAGAGTCAACGCAAAACGTCGTTGATCTTGAAGGCCAGTCAAATCAAATCAGGTCGATCGTGGAGGAGATCAAAGATATTGCGGAGCAGACAGATCTATTGGCACTCAACGCTTCTATTGAAGCCGCACGCGCTGGTGATTCAGGACGCGGATTTGCCGTTGTTGCCAATGAGGTTCGTAAACTTGCCGAACGGACAAAGTTGTCGACTGTTGATATCGCTTCAAAAATTAGCGCGATTCAAACCAATGTGCACGCTGTTATGTCAAACATGCAGTCCAGTCTTGAAGAGGTGGACCGTAGTGAAAGTTTAGCCCTTAAGGCCGACGCCGCCGTTAAGGAAATACAAGACACAACCAATAATGCCGTGTCACTGGTCTCCGAAATAAGCAAGGCCATCACCGAGAGCTCCGAGATCACCCAACAAGTCGCGAAATCGGTGGAAAGTTTTGCTTCGTTGTCCGAGGAGAACAGTGTCGCCGCCAAAGAGGTGGCATTGACAGCGACAGAGCTATCGAAATTAGCGGAGAGTTTGCAGTCGTTAACCAGTACGTTTAAAACTAGTTGAAACGTGTTGCTTGATCGATACCCTAACTGAGAGCTGTATGCGCTGATGGACACCTCAGACGAGTTAATTCACGACTTCATAGAAGAGGCAAATGATCTGCTCGAGAGTCTTGACTTGGGCATTGTCGAGTTGGAGAAAAACCCCCAAGACGCAGCAGTACTCGGACGTGTTTTTCGGTCGATGCACACCCTCAAAGGCAGTAGTGGCTTCTTTGGTCTAAAGCGTCTGGAGCGTGTCGCCCACAGTGCCGAATCGGTGCTCGGAAAACTGCGAGACGGTGAGACCGATTTAAATCCAGCGATCGCTTCCGCCCTTCTTCAAGCCACCGATATTTTGAGAGTGATCATCGCCAGCGTGGAGACCACCCGCGTTGAGCCACCAGGTGATGACAGCGCACTCATCAAAGACCTGCAGACCGCGGCCACACGACAAGAAAATCCCCAAATAACAGCTGTTGAACAGCCTGACCGCGCGCCTACGACAGACGACTCCGTAGCGCGGGCTGCCACGCGGGATGATGTCGAAACAGACATCGAAGACACTCATGAGACCAGTGCACCCAGCGAAGTAGTCGAAAAGACAAGTGATGCAGATACTGGGGCTGCGAAAAAAAGTGTGCAGGAGCTAGTCGCACCGGTAAAGGTATCCGTGCAGCTCATTGACAACCTCATGAATGATATGAGCGAGCTGGTGCTTGCGCGTAACCGCTTGCTTCCCTACAAGAGTCAACTCACGGACAAAGGGTTTGAGCAAACGGTTGCAGCAATCGACACGCTCACCATCGAGTTGCAGCAGAAAATTCTGAAGACCAGAATGCAACCGGTTGGTCAACTCTGGGGAAAAATTCCACGTCTTGTTAGAGATATAGCCAACCAGTCCAAGAAGGCCGTTGAAGTCGTTTTTCTTGGCGAAGATACGGAGATGGATCGTGCGATGCTTGACGCGGTGCGTGACCCGCTGTTGCATTTGGTTCGGAATTGTGTGGATCATGGGATCGAAACGCAAGCAAAGCGCATCGCGCTAGCAAAGCCACCTGTAGGCTTAATAAAAGTTCACGCACGCTATGAAAACAGCACTGTTGTCATCGAAGTGAGTGACGATGGTGCTGGTATTTCTTTCGATGCCATACGCAGACGCATCGTGGACGGTAAGTTCTTATCTTCTGCCGAAGCGATGGCGCTATCGGACGCGCAGGCACTGGAGATGATATTTCAGCCAGGCTTCACCACAGCGCGAAAAGTCACCGAGATTTCAGGGCGTGGCGTTGGCATGGAGGTGGTCAAAGCGAACATCACCAATGTGGGCGGCTCAATCGACGTAGTTACCCAATTCGGATTGGGAACCACCTTTCGTATCAAGTTACCGCTGACCTTAGCCATCATGACCGCCTTGTTCGTACAAGTTGGTGATGAGCAATACGGGATTCCTCAGTCTGATGTCTCGGAACTAATTCAATACCGATTACCCGAAGCCTACCCGCTGTTAGAGGATTACTGTGGCATCCCCATGTGTCGGGTCCGCGAGGAACTCGTGCCGCTCATTTTCCTGCGTAAGGTCCTAGACCTTGAGCAGCCCGAACTGCGACCCTCCGAAAAAATAAAGATCGCACTGATGCACGTATCTGGTCGTCGGTTTGGTCTTGTGATTGACAACATATTAGGTATCGAGGAGCTGGTAATTAAACCGTTACCTCGGTTACTCAGAAATTTCACTGTGTTTTCTAGCGCAACGATCTTGGGTAATGGGTTGGCTTCCTTGATACTAGACATCAACCGTATCGTGCGGGCCAGTCGACTGGCTTTAGAAGTAGAGTCATTGGATTTACTGAATACCAGTGATTCAACTCGTCATACGGATGCAGAAAACGAGCACCGCGCCAGCGTCAACGCACTGCTGTTCACCATAGACGGGTTAGGCGAAACCGTCCTACCACTGCCACTGGTTTATCGCATAGAGCAAGTAGACCCTGAATTGATACTGCATAGCGGTGGTCGCGAATTGTTGAAATATGGTGATGGGCTGATGCAATTAGTTCGTCTATCAGCGTATTTCAATGGGCCCACTGAAACGCTTGATTCATCCGCCAGCAAACAGCTGACTGTGGTCGTTATCGATGCTGATCATGTCAATATCGGACTGATTATTTCTCAAGTAAAAGGGACCATTGACATACCTAAAAAGCTGGCTGAGTCGGTTAGCGATCGGCCTGGCCTACTGGGCTATGCCATCGTCGGCGACCGCTTAGTCAACGTCTTGGATATCAATGAGTTCGTCTTAAACCGCATGAACGAACTAAACACCTAGAGCCCTCCAGTGGACACATTTTTTACTTTCACAGTCAACGGTGACTTACTGGGAATACCTGCAGATCGCGTGATCGAGGTTTCAAGAGAAACCGAGTCTGTTCGGATACCCGGTGCGCCGCCGTTTGTCATGGGGCTCATAAACCTGCGAGGTGATTTGGCGGTCGCTATCGACATGTCTGCGCGGGTCTCGGGTAACACAACGAAAACGAATCGACGTCTGGATTCCAAGGAACACCACGTCTGTGTCTTTGTTAAAACAGACCACGCCTTTCTGGGACTCATTGTCGACGAGCTCGGCCAGTTATTTGTCACGGACCAAGCACCGGTTGCGCCACCCGCGCACGAACTCGAAATGACGGCTTCCCATTTAATCGTAGGCGCCTATGCATTGCGGCCAAAAATTTTGCTGCTACTAGATCCAGAAAGATTGCTGTACGACGACACTTCCGCCACGACGGACATTGAGCTAAAGACGTCATGACACTTGGGGAACATCCAGTAAGAATTTTAGTTGTTGAGGACTCACTCATCACACGGCGGGTCGTCGTAAATGCGATCACGAAGGCAGCAGGCTTGCGGGTAGTGGGTACAGCGGGGAATGGTAGGGAGGCCATCGTTGCCCTAGAGCAATATGCGCCGGATCTAATTACGCTAGATATCGAAATGCCAGAGATGGATGGTCTCGCTGCCCTGAAGGTCATGCGAAAAATGAACCCGTCAGTGCCCATCATCATGCTGAGCTCATTAACTCGGCGCGGTTCGGTATCAACGATTGAGGCGCTCACACTAGGCGCCAGTGACTACGTCGCGAAACCAGAGGGCATGGCGAACCCCGAGGAAGCGTACGCGTACTTAGAGGCCCATTTGATACCTAAAATTCGTGATCTGAGTGCAAAAACACAGCATCAGCGATCGCGAAAAACTGACGTACTCCAACCCCAATCCTCCCACAAGTTTGCAGACACGTATGGCGTAGGGACTGGCCCTAGTAAGGTGGACGCCATTGGCATCGCCATCTCTACAGGTGGCCCTGCGGCCTTAGCAAAACTATTTGAGCAATGGCGGGAGCCTCTGAGCGTACCGTTATTTATCGTGCAGCATATGCCGCCGAAGTTTACGGCACTCCTTGCAAGCCGCTTGTCCAGTTTGGGCGCTACCGTTGTCGAGGAACCTTATGACGGACAATCTCCAAAGGGAGGCCATGCGTATATCGCTCCTGGCGGATGGCACATGCAAGTTCTCAAAATAGAAGGTCGTGCGGAAATTCGCCTAAGCGATGCAGCGCCCGAAAATCACTGCAGACCATCCGCTGATATTCTTTTTCGTTCATTAGCTGCATCCTACGGCGCACGCACATTGGCGATTGTCATGACGGGCATGGGCAACGATGGCACGAGTGGTGCCCGCATGCTTCATGCAGCGGGCGCTTATATAGCCGTTCAAGATCAGGCCAGCAGCACGGTATGGGGCATGCCGGGGTCAGTTGTCTCAGCCAAGTTGGCACACGCTACTTGGGCACTCGATGACATCGCCCCAACTCTCCGCCGTCTCGCCACGTGACAGGCGGGCATGCACAGACATGACAGACGCTGACAACACGACCCTCCGCTTATTTTTTGCACAGCTTGAGGCCAACACCGGGATCAGGTTGGATATGGAAAAATCATATTTACTGCGATCTCGACTAACGCCACTCGCACGCGAGCTGGGGTACGCAGACTGGTTAGCCTTTTTGCACGGATTAGTCACTGAACAGGTTGAAGAGCCTAAGGAGCGACTTTGGCAAGCATTCGAGGCCGTCATGACGCATGAGACAAGTTTTTTCCGTGACTCATTTCATTTCGATGCATTGCGCGAGCTCGTTTTACCTAATCTGATTGAATCCAACGTCCTACAAAAAAGTATTCGCATTTGGTGCGCGGGGGTCTCTACGGGGCAGGAAGCATACAGCCTAGGGATACTTATTCGTCAACACTTCCCGCAATTAGATACATGGAAGGTTGAAATCATTGCCTCAGATATTTCCAAGGCTGTGATCGAGCGCGCGCAACACGGCGTCTTTGACGAGCAAGAAGTCCAACGGGGTCTATCATCCGATCAGGTACAGCTCTTTTTCGACAAGCAAACGGATGGACGGTACACCGTTCGTAAATCATCCTTACCAACTATCGTGTTCAAAGCTTTCAGCCTCGCGGATGAATGGCCTGTAACCCCCAGCTTTGATATTGTCTTAATGCGTAATGTGCTGATCTATTTCAGCGCGGAATTGCGACAAAACATTATTGATCGCCTTCATCCGTTGATCAACCCGCACGCAGGCTATTTGATGTTAGGTGCAACGGAATCCATCTTGAGCAAAACGCTGTTCAACGCAGTCAAGTTGCCGCGTGGCGTTTTGTTCTCTAAACATCGTGTTCAATCAGGTAAATAGAAAAGAGGTTATCGTGAGCCCCTCAATTCAAACAGCGCTAGAAAAGCTAAGGGTTTTGGTCGTCGATGACAGCCGCACCTTGCGCAAAGTGCTCATTCGAGAATTAACCGGGCTTGGCATCCTTAATTTCACGGAGGCCGAGAATGGCGTCGAATGCATAGAGATATTGCGTGACGTGCAGTTTGACTTGGTGCTACTAGACATGGAAATGCCCGAACTCGACGGCCTCGGCACGCTGGAAGTGATCAAGGGTAGCCCCGAATTAAGAGACCTATCCGTTATTGTGATTGCCGGAAGTGACCAGGTAGAGAAAGTGGTCCGCTGCATAGAGATGGGAGCGGAAGACTACTTGTCGAAACCCTTTAACGCGACACTTTTAGCGGCCAGGATTCGCTCATGCGCCGAAAAACAAAGTCTAAAAAACGTTGAGCGTAGCTACCTGTCACAGCTCGAACATGAGAAGAAGCAATTGCAGCTTGAGCAAATGAAAAGCGACAAGCTTTTGTTAAACATCCTGCCTCGACCAATCGCAGATCGCTTGAAGCGCGAAGAAATAAATATCGCTGGAGATTACCCCAATGTAACGGTTTTATTTAGTGACTTGGTTGGATTCACTCAAATGGCTTCTACCACCACAGCCGCCGAACTCGTCACGTTGCTAAATGACCTGTTCACACGTTTTGACAAGCGCGCCGAGGCCCTTGGGCTTGAAAAAATTAAAACGATTGGCGATGCCTATATGGCTGTTGGCGGTCTACCTATCCCAAGAAATGATCACGCCGAAATAGCGGCACACATGGCGTTAGGTATGTTTGAGGACTTGGAGAAATTTAACGACACCAACGGTATGTCACTTGAAATGCGCGTAGGGCTGAATTCCGGTCCTGTGATCGCCGGTGTCATTGGCTATACCAAGTTCTCATATGACTTGTGGGGCAATACTGTCAATGTTGCGAGTCGCATGGAATCCAGCGGGACGAAAGGTAAAGTGATGATCTCCCCCAGTACTTATGAGCTAGTAAATGCATCATTTACGGTTACTCCCAATATGGAGGTGGAATGCAAAGGCATAGGGAAAGTAATGACATACTTTTTAGAAGCGTACCGCTAACATCTTTATTAGTCCTGCATATGTAGCGGATGGGCACGCGAACACCTTAACGTTGAAGGTAGCAACAATGAATCTAACAGTTAATCGAAAGAGCTATTCTTTTGAAGGAAGCCCAGATACCCCATTACTTTGGGCACTGCGAGACCACTTAGACATCACCAGTGTCAAATTCGGGTGTGGGGAGGGGATGTGTGGTGCCTGTTCCGCGCACGTCGATGGCGAACTCAAGCGGACCTGTCAAGTGAGCTGCAGCGAGGCAATTGGTAAAAACATCACTACCGTTGCGGGCCTGCCTGCACAGGTGGCCCGAGCGCTAAAGACGGCGTGGCTGGAACTCGATGTTGCGCAATGCGGCTACTGTCAGACAGGCATGATTATGGCCGCGGCTGACCTGCTAAAAAATAATGCCAATCCAACGGATGACGAAATAAATGACGCGATGAATAAGAATGTTTGTCGATGCGGCACTTATGGGCGCATACGAAAAGCTATTCATCTCGCTGCGACGCGTTTATAACTATTTGGGAGTTTGGAGATGGATCGCCGCTCATTTATAAAATCATCTTCGGCAAGCGCTATATCTCTGGGTGTAGGGTTTTCGCTGTTAAATAACGAGGTCATCGCCTCAAATACTTATTTCGGAAATCCTTGGATAAAGATTCATCAAGATAATTCGATTACGCTGATCAACTCTCGAACTGAAATGGGTCAGGACGTGTACACGTCCATTTCGCTGCTCATTGCGGAAGAGCTCGACTGTTCGTTGGACGCGATTCGTATTGAAGCCGCCCCCTTTGACCCGGCCAACCATGGCAATGCCATGCTCGGCGGCCTGCAACTTACTGGAGGCTCGACCTCCGTGGCTTCGTCATGGGGTCCCATGCGCAAAGTCGGCGCGACTGTGCGAACCATGCTCGTAAGCGCTGCGGCAAAAAAATGGAACGTCGCCGTTTCAAGCTGCTCCACGAATAACGGCTATGTGATGTCAGGCTCGAAGCGCGCAAGTTATGGCGAGCTAGTCGACTTACTT
>Ga0181601_10005549_pt1 | contig 10485 bp, 10 predicted proteins | sample 041ome_8_FD_133020 | JGI IMG/M metagenome (GOLD analysis project Ga0181601, IMG submission 133020) | Coastal salt marsh microbial communities from the Groves Creek Marsh, Skidaway Island, Georgia - 041407BS metaG (megahit assembly) | ecosystem: Environmental > Aquatic > Marine > Intertidal zone... | reverse complement strand
ATTAAACACTTCAACTTAGAAGGTATTGGCAAATCTCCCTCAAAATTAGACATGAGTAGAATTTTATCAATAAATGAACATTATATAAAAAATATAGATGAAAATGAACTATATAAATATCTAATGGAATATTGTGAAATTTATAAAGAAAAAATAAAACCAGAAAAAGCGACAAAAATTAAAACATCACTACCATTTCTTAAAAATAAAGCAAAAACACTAGAGGATATATTTAATAACTCAAAATATATAATTTTAGATGAAGTAAAGTTTGACGATCAAGATCTTAAACTTGTTGATGATAAAACTAAGAAAATAATAGCAGAATTTAAAAATAAACTTTCATCAATAGATAATTTGAATAAAGATGTCCTTGAAGAAATAGTTAATAATTTAATAAAAAAAAATAATTCAAATTTTAAAAGTATAGGACAACCTTTGAGAGTTGCTTTGACAGGATCAAAATTTGGGCCAGGTTTATACGATATTATAATATCTTTGGGTAAAGAAGAGGTTGAAAAAAGGTTAAATAATAAGATGATTTATTAAAATATTTGCAACATCTGTGCTAGAAGAACTTTCAGACCTTATCTCATTTAAAGTTTTTTGACAATTTTTAATTTGTTCCTTGGAAAGTTCTGGATGTTTAATAAAATAATTAACAGTTCTAAAAATTTCTTCTGGATTACATTCATTTTGCAAAAGTTCTGGGACAATTTCTTTATTATTAATTATATTGATAATATTAACAAATTTAATTTTTAAAAAAAGCTTAACTAAAAAAAAATTAATAAAATTTAATCGATATATTGTTATAAATGGAATTTTAAGATTACTAACCTCAAGAGTTATAGTACCTGATTTTACAACAGCAAAAAATGATTTAGATAAAATTTTATTTTTAATAACTGGATCGGAAATAACTTCAATATTCAATATATTAGATTGTAAAACTTCTTTTTTAATTAAAGAGTCGAAATCGACTGAAGTATGTATAAAATACGTAATATCAGAATATTTTCCATTCATTAATCTTATAAAATCAAAGCAAATTGGTAACAATTTTTTAATTTCAGAGAGTCTACTTCCTGGAAAAATTGAAATAATATTTTTCTTAATATCAATAGCTTTTAATGGATTTAAATTATTACTTGTAAAATTATCTAATAAAGGGTGTCCAACAAAAGTACAGTTTATATTTTCTTCATCAAAATATTTTTTTTCAAATTTAAAAAGAATTAACACATGATCTAAAAAATTTTTGATTTTCTTTAATCTATACTTTCTCCAAATCCATACTTGGGGAGCTACAAAATGAATGGTTTTAATATTTTTGTTTAGTTTTTTGACCTTTTCTATAACTCTGAATGTAAAATCAGGACTATCAACACTAAATAAAATATCTGGATTAAATTCAATAATTTTATTAACTGTAAAATCTATTTTTTTTTTTATTTTAATAAGATTCATCAAAACACTGGTGAATCCAAAAAATGTTATATCTTTTAAGTCATAAATTGATTTTATACCAAGTTCTTTTAATTGATTACCTCCAACAGACAGATATTGAATATTAGGGTTTAAAATTATAAGTTTGCCTACAACTTCGGAGGCCAACTTATCACCAGAAGGTTCGCCAGTTAATATAAATATTTTCTTCATATAGAAATTATAAATATTTTATTCTTATTAGCAAAATTAATAGACTTTTTTTTATCTAAAAAAATATTTTTCATTGATTTCAAAACAATTCCTTTAATATTACTTTTTTTACAATCTTTAAGTGTTGCTAATCCTATAGTTGGTAAGTCAATTCTTAAATCTTGTTTTTTTTTGGGAAATTTAATTAAGATGGGATTAATAATTTCTTTTTTTTTTATATCTAAAATCATTTGCTTTGTACCCTTTCGAGACTCTGTTGCTATTATTTTTTTATTATCAACAATTAAGCCTTGAGTATGATTATTTGGATTCAGTTTATATAATTTTTTTATACCAAAACGAATACTCTTGAGATCGTTAGTATTTGGAAATACTTTTGTGTAAATCCCAGTTTTTAATGCTAGTTCAGTGTTATAAAATAAAGAACTAATAACTTTAATTTTTTCTTTTTTTAAAATAAAAATTATTTTTTTAAGGATTTCTGCGTCACCTAATTTTGAAGCCTTAATTAATTTTGGCAGATATAACAACCCTTTAATATCAAATTTTAATTTTGATAAATTTGGTCTATTAATTTGACCAGCAAAGATTGCTGTTTTGCATTTATTTTCTTTTAGAGTATTTATAATTTTACCAAATTGACCAATGGAAAAATAATAAGAAAATTTATCTTTTTTGTATATTTGTTTTTTTGAAAGATCTATTATTAGATATTTTATTTTATTTTTCTTTATTTTTTTTAAAATTAACTTTGGTAAATCCGAGTCCCCTAAAAATAGTGCTAACATCTATCTAATATAAGGTGTACAAATAGGTCTTTTTTTATCTATTTCGATAAATTTCATAACTTCTTTTACTAAAGAATTTTTTTTAAGATCATTGCTAAGACCATTTAGATTATTTGATAAATCTTTATTTTTAAATATTTGTTTATAAGCTTCTGATAAAACTAAAATATCACGATTTTTAATTTTTTGTCTTCTCATACCAATTAAATTTAAACCATGTAGAAAATTTCTATTTCCTATAGATAATCCATATGGAATTACATCATTTAAAACACCAGTCATACCTCCTATCATAGCCATTTTACCTATTCTTGTGAATTGTTGGACCGCAGAATTACCACCGATTATAACATGATCTTCAATAACAGCATGTCCTCCTATTGGAACATTATTTGCTAAAATAACATTATTGCCAATTTTGCAATCATGGGCTACATGTGAAGAAATCATTAATAGGCAATTATTTCCTATTATAGTTTTTCCACCTCCATGTAATGTACCTGGATTTATTGTAACATATTCTCTAATTATGTTGTTATCACCTATTATTAGTTCTGTTTTTTCCCCATTAAATTTAAGATCTTGTGGGTTACTTCCAATTGATGCGAAAGGATATATAATATTATTTTTTCCAATCTTTGTTTTGCCAGTAATTATAACATTAGACATAATGTTGGTGTTTTCATCTATTTCAACTTCTGAGTCTAAAATAGAGTAAGGACCAATAGAAACGTTCTTTGATATCTTGGCTTTTTTGTGAACTATGGAAGTTTTATGTATCATTTGTTGTTTTTGAGAAAGACTTTTAAATTTTTTGCCGGATAACCCATTATCTTAGCATTGTTTTTAACATTTCTAATTACACCGCTACCGCCACCAATTTGAACATTGTCACCAATTCTTAAGTGACCTGAAATTCCTGCCTGTCCACCAATAATCACATTATTTCCAATTATAGAACTTCCTGCAAAACCTACTTGTCCGGCAACTATACAATTTGATCCAATTTTATTATTATGTGCCACATGTACTTGATTATCTATGTAGGTATTTTTTCCTATAATTGTATTAGACAATGATCCTCTATCAATGGTAGAGCCACTACCTATTTCACAATAATCCTCAATTATCACAATACCTATATGTGGATACCTAATGTTTTTATTTTTTTGATGAAAAAAACCAAATCCTTTTTTTCCAATTATACAACCATCTAAAATGTTCACATTTGAGTGTATTATTGATTTTCTAATTATAACATTTGAACCTAGAGAACAATTATCACCCACTATAACATTGCTTTCTAAAATTGAATTATGGCCAATTTTACAATTTTTACCTATTTGTACGCCCTCACCTATCAAAACATTATATCCGTATTCAACTTTATCTCTATAATCAGTTTTAGATATATCTTTAACAGTTTTATCAAAATCATCATTAACAGAATCTGGGTAAAAAATTTTTGTTATAACTGCCGTAGAGACCAAAACATTTTTTACAATAATTTTTTTACATTTATCAGGAAGATGATTTTTAAGATTATCATTTGTTATACAAAAAGAGGCATTTGTTGACTCAGCTAATTCTTGATATTTTTTTGAGTGATAAAAAGTGATGTCATTTTCTGATGCTGATTTTAGATCTTTAATATCTAATATTAAAGACTGAGATAGATTATCTACATTATCAATATCCGCTAACTGCAACAGATTATCAACTGTAAATGGACCATTTTTTAAAAAAAAGAGGTTAGACATGCTGTAATTCTATCAAAACTAATAATCAAGAGTTATCAATAAATATTACTGATTATTTTTATCAACAATAGTTGCGGACCATTGGGCATCAGCCATTTTATTTCCATCCACAAAGGCCTCACCTTTATATTTCCATACCTTGCCATGTGATCTTATAGCTTCTATATTAAGTTCTAATTTACAATTTGGAACAACTGGTTTTCTAAAACGAGCCTTATCAACACTCATTAAAAAAACTAATTTATTTTTATATTCTTTCTTATCAATACCATGGGCTGTTAAAGCGGCCGCTGCTTGTCCAAAGGCTTCAACTATTAAAACCCCAGGCATAACAGGCTGCCCAGGAAAGTGGCCTTGAACAAAAAAAGAATCGTTTTTGACATATAAAATAGCTGTAGCAGATTGTAATTTTTTTATATTAACTAATTCGTCTATTAATAACATAGGCTCACGATGAGGTATAAGTTCAAGAATTTGTGATCTAGTTAAGTTCATGCTTAATTATCTTTTATATTAATTTTATTAATTAAGATAACTAATTCATTTGTAATATCTAGATTTTTTTTTGCTATTAGCAAATTTTCTTTCTTTAAAATTATATCAATTGATTGATCAATAGAATAAGTTTCTAAAATTGGCAATAAAGAATCAAGAAATATTTTTTGTTTAGTTGCTTTAAATTTTGCAATGTCATTCTGCTCATTATTAACAATTTCATTAAAATTAATTATTTTATTATCAAGTGACTTTAATAAAGTTTTATAATCATCATTACTAATAACATTTTTTTTTTTTTCAATTTCAATTTTTTCTGCATTAATTAAATTTTGATAATCTTTAATTTTTTTATTATGAGAAGTTATTTTATCATTTAAATCTTTATTGTAGGCTTGACCAAAATTTGATTGATTAAAAACTACATTTAAATCTATAAAAGCAATTTTTTCTGAAGCAAATAAATTAAATTTAAAAAAAAAAACAACTATTAAAATAAAGAAAAAATAATATCTTTTATTCATTAAAATGTTGTTCCTAAATTAAATCTGAAAGTTTCTGTTTTATCAGTAGATTTTTTAGTTATTGGTTGAGTAAGAGAAAAACTTAGAGGTCCAATTGGAGTTAAAAAATCTAATCCAATTCCTGTGGAGCTTCTAAAATAATTTGAACTATCTATTGAGCTATCATAATCGACGCCCCAGACATTTGCTATATCCACAAAATATGTAAAATCCATATTTTCCAAAGTAGGCAGGACGGATGGTAAATTTGTAGATAAGTTTAAAGCAATTATATTATTACCACCTATATAATCAAGGTTGTCAACAGGACCGACTTTTCCTTTTTCAAAACCTCTTAATCTATTGTATGGAATATATGCTCTTTTTGATATTCTAGAGTCTTTGCCATTAATAGATGAAACATTTTTTAAAAATATACTTGCTTTGCCAATCATATCTTCATTTTCATTTAATGGTTTGTAATTTGTAAAAATAAAGGAATTTATCAATTCATAATTATTTGAAATTAAAGGGAGTTGTTGATTAAATGTAGTTATATAACCTGAAGAAGTATTATATGATGAATTTCTTAAATCATAATCTATACGATAATTAAAATATAAATCCTCATAACTGCCTTCTTGTTTTTTTAAAGAGGATGATGCTGTAGAATTTGTTTCCAAATCTTCTAGCGAGAAGTCAATTTCTGGACTAAAAAATAAATTTTCATACTGCTCATATCTTGTACCAATTGAAAACCCAACATCTTTCATTTTATAACCAAAATCAGAAAGATTATCAGTTGTTGTTGCTTTCAAGGATGTAAATAAAGTGTTTTCAGTATAATTAAAATTTGGTTTTGCATAAGTTATTTTACCTTTAATGCCTTGACTGGATAATTCTAAATCAGAATTTAAAGTAATTCCCCTGCCTAAAAAATTTTTTTCAGTTATACTCCCTCCCAAAACTCCTCCGGAAGTTCCGTAGCCCGCACCCAGTGATAATTCTCCAGTTGGTTTTTCCTCAACAGTAATATTAATAGTTTTAAAATTAGACTCTGGATTATCAACAATTTCTGAATTAACTGTCTTAAAAATATCTAAAGATTTTATCTGATTTATTGATTTGTTAAAAAGTAAATCGTTAAAAGGGTCTCCTTCATCAACAACAAATTTATTTCTAATAACTTCCTCTATTGTATTAAAATTTCCAAAAACATTTATTCTATCAACATAAAATTTTGCACTATCCGTAATAATAAAATTATAATCTAATTTATTATCGTCAATAATTATTTCACTAACCTCTGCTTTAATGAAGTCATATAATCTTTGACTAGCTATATTGTCAATTTCATCAAGAATTTTATTAATATTACTTATAGAAAACTTTTTGCCTTTTAGATTGAAGAAAATTTCTTCAATATTTTTGAAATCACTTGAATTATAATCATCTGATAAAGATAATGAAAAATTATTAAAATAAAATTTATTTCCAGAGTCAATATTAAAAATTAAATTAAACGATTCTTGATTTTCTAATTCTGCAAATGTGTCTAAAATTTTTACATTATAATATCCTTGATTTTTATAATAATTTTCCAGCAATCTTTTATCTAAGTCGATCTGAGACTTATTTAAGTAAACTTTATTAGAAATAAACTTCCAAAATTGGTGCTTTTCAGAAGAAATAATTTCTAATAATTTCTTGTCTTTAATTTTTTTATCACCTAAGAAAATAATGTTTTTAATTTTAGCTTTTTTTCCTAAATCAATATCAATATAAATTTTTACAGAATTCAATTCATCATCTTTAACCATAGAGGAGTTTATGGAAGCAAAAAAATATCCACTATTTTTTAAAATTTCATTAATTATATTAATATCATTTTTTAATAAATCCTCTGAATAGGATATTCTATTTTTTAATTTAATATTTGATTGAATAAATTCTAAAAAACTTTTTTTTTTAACACCATTTATTATAAGTTCACCAATAATAGGTCTTTCAACTAATGAAATTTTTAAGTTACCATCTTGAAAAGTAAAACTAACATCACTAAAAAAATTTGATCCATATAGTTTTTTAAGTTTATCATTTAATAGGTTTTTATCTAAATTTTGATTTAAAGATAAATCTCCGAGTACCATTATTGTCTCTTTTGAAATTCTTTTATTTCCAACAACTTCAACATTTATTAAGTTTTCCGCAAAAGATTTGTAAGAAAAAAATAAAAAAATAAATAAAATTAATTTTAATCGAAGCATTGCTTTTTATATACCTAAAGTATGTAATTTAAAACTCACATAATTTTTTAGTTGATAAATTTTCTTTAAATTATTGGCTTTAATAAGCTTGTATTTCCTAAATTCTTTTAGATTTGAAAATTTAATTATATAATTATTTAGTTCTAAAAAATTTATTTTGTTATTTAAAAACTTTTTTACAAAAAAGTCATTTACTGTAATTAATATAGTTTCATATAAGGAATTATAATTAGGTAAGTTATTTAATAAAGTAATTAATGGAAATTTAGAGATATCAATCTTTTTTAGGTTCGCATTGTTTAATATTTCAAGATTTAATTTTTTAGACTTAATAAAAGTATTATTTAATCTATAAATAGAATTTGATATTGGTATTTTCATATCAGGCTCATGTGCAACTATTTTAATGAGTCCATTTTTAAAAAGCACTATTGCATGAATATATGAATTTGGATGAGTTAATATAGAAATTTTGCTATAGGGAATATTAAAAATATTTCGTGCTTCAATAACCTCAAAAACTTTATTCATTAAAGTAGCAGAGTCTATGGTTATTTTCTTTCCCATTTTCCAATTGGGATGTTTAAGGGCTTGATAAGGTAATATTTTTCTAAATTTATTTTTAGGATAATTGATAAAAGGTCCACCAGATGCAGTAATATAAACTCTGTCTATTTCTTTAGGTGAATAATTGTTAATTGTATTAAAAATTGAAAAATGTTCAGAGTCTACTGGAGTAAAATTTACTTTATATTTTTTTATATTTTTTTTTATTAAATCCCAACCAGAAATCAAAGCTTCTTTATTTACAATAGCTAAATTTTTTGAATATTTTGATAAAATTATTGAAGGCTTTAAACCATCAATGCCTAAAATTGAAATCATTGTATAATATATTTTATTTTTCTTTAAAATTTTAGGTAGTTCTTCAAAGCTATTATAAATTTTTATATCAGATTGTTTATTCAGATTTAATGCTTCATTAAATTTAATTTGATTTGAAATAATAAGATTTTTACAATTAAATTTTTTTGCTTGATAAAATAATTTTTTTATATTTGTATTAGCTGACAATAAAAAAACACTAAAATTTTTTTTATCTTTATCAAAAATTTTAAGAGTGCTTTTTCCAATTGAGCCAGTCGAACCTAAAATAATAATTTTTTTTTTCATTAAATTATATTTAATAATATTAATATATAATAAAACGGAAGTGCAAATATTAATCCATCAATTCTATCTAATATTCCTCCGTGCCCTGGTATTAAATTTCCAGTATCTTTAATATTAAATTTTCTCTTAAAGTAAGAAATTATTAAATCTCCTATTTGACTAATGGTAGATACTATCAATACAAGTATAATGGTTTTAATATTGAAGAATTCGTTTTGGTTGAAATATTTATTTAAAATAATTAAATAAAAATATATTGATAAAATAGAAAATATATAAGCACCAAGGACGCCAGAATATGTTTTATTTGGACTAATTTTTATTAATTTAGGACCTTTTAAGAGTCTACCAATAACATAGCCACCTAAATCAGAAAAAATAGAAATTAGCAAAACATATATAAAAAAGATTAAACCTTTATCCTCTAAAATCCTTAAACAAAAAGCACTTATAAAAGAAAATAGCAAAAAAATCACTCCTGGGTAAAAATATCTGATTTCATATGACATATTTTTCCATTCCTTTAAAGAAAGCACAAAACATAAAAAAAGAAAAAAAAGAAAAAAAAAAGACCCTTTTATTATAAAAAAAAATGTTAATGGAATTAAAATAAGAGAACTAAATAATCTTTTGTAAACTGATCCATCCATAATTAAATAGATCCAAAATTTCTTTTAATTTTTTTAAATTTATTTAAAATTTTTATAAAATCTTCTTTCTTAAAATCTGGCCAAAGTTTTTTTTCAAAAAAAATTTCAGAATATGAAAGTTGCCATAGTAAAAAATTACTTAATCTATGTGTATCTCCTGTTCTAATTAGCAAATCAGGATCTGGTATACCCTTGGTATCTAAATTATTATCTAAATTAGTTTCATTAATAATTATTTTTTTTTTAATTAATTTACTAACAGCTTTCAATATTTCATATTTAGAGCCATAATTTAATGCTAAATTAACTTGTATCGAATTATTAAATTTAGTTTTTTTTTCTGAGTTTTTTAAAAGTTTATTAAGTTTTTTATTAAAATTAATAGTTCCTATCAATTTAAGTTTTATTTTTTTTCTATCAAGAATTTTGATTTTTTTAATTAAAAAATTTTCTAAAAGTGAAAATAAATATTCAACTTCTTTTTTAGGTCTTTTCCAATTTTCAGTTGAAAAAGCAAACAATGTTAAAAATTTAATTTTATTATTAATTGCAACATCTATTATTTTTTCTACGGTAATTAGACCTTCTTTATGGCCTAAGTTTCTTGAATTTTTGTGCTTGATTCCCCATCTACCATTTCCATCCATAATAATGGCCACATGACTTATTGGGTTCATACTGTCATTATTTCTTTTTCTTTTGATGCAATTTTATTATCTATAATGTCAATATGTTTGTCTGTGATATCTTGTATTTTTTTTTGAAAAGATTTTTCATCATCTTCGCTAATCTCTTTCAATTTTAATTTTTTTTTTAATTCCTCATTCCCGACTCTTCTTATATTTCTTATCGCAACCTTACATTTTTCACCCGTAGACTTAATTATTTTTTTTAACTCTGTTCTTCTTTCTTCATTAAGCTCTGGAACAGGTAATCTTATTAACTGACCATCAATTTGTGGATTTAAACCAAGTTCTGATTTTTTTATTGCAGAGTCTACTAGAGAAACATTGGCTTGATCCCAAACTTGAATGTTAATCATCCTTGGTTCTGGTGTTGTAATGCTTCCAATTTGATTAATTGGCATCTGTTGACCGTACACTTCCACTTTAATAAGATCTAACATGGCAGCATTAGCTCTTCCAGTTCTTAATGATGATAATTCCTTAGAAAAAACCTCTATGGCT
>Ga0181601_10005544_pt1 | contig 10488 bp, 10 predicted proteins | sample 041ome_8_FD_133020 | JGI IMG/M metagenome (GOLD analysis project Ga0181601, IMG submission 133020) | Coastal salt marsh microbial communities from the Groves Creek Marsh, Skidaway Island, Georgia - 041407BS metaG (megahit assembly) | ecosystem: Environmental > Aquatic > Marine > Intertidal zone... | reverse complement strand
TTTCTTTATGCTCTGCAAACTTTTGATACTCACCTTCCTCAAAACCTAAAGTCTCTAGTAGTAGAGAATACGCTTCTTGATGTACTGCTTCCATTGATGCAAATGCTGCAAGCATCATTCTTACTTCAGGCTGCTTAAAAGTAGGTAAGTAATGTGTAGCATAGCCACAACATACATCTACATCAGCTTGAGTAAAAAATCGAAAAATACAATTAATCAAGTTACGATTTGCTGGAGACATCTTTTCTCGGTAGTCTCTTAAATCATCAGCGAGATTGACTTCACTTGGAAGCCAATGCATATGCTGCTGCTGTTTATAATACTCAAAAGCCCAGGGATAGTTAAAAGGCTTATAATAGTTACGTTCTTGTAGTAGATTCATGTTAGCCCTCACACGCTACGCAAGAGTTTTCATCAATTGCGTCGAATATATACTGCCTTAAAGCTGCGTCAGACACTTTATCTGCCCTCTTTATTGCTTCACTTCGTAGATAGTATAAAGTTTTTATTTTCTTTTTCCATGCCATCATATGAATAGCATGAAGCTCTTGTTTTGAAATATCAGCAGGAAAAAATACATTCAATGACTGACTTTGGCAGATATACTGCTGTCTATCAGCCGCTAAATCAATAACCCAGCGCTGATCTATCTCAACGCCAGTCTTAAATACATCCTTTGTATAGTCATCTAAAAAGTCTAGATGCTGTACCGAACCGTTATTTGTTACAATACTCTGCCACACTTCGTCCGTATTCATATCTAACTCATCAAGGGCATGCTCTAAGTATTCGTTTTTGAGAAGCGAACTGCCTGTCTTAGTTTTTTGTACAAACGCATTAGCTCGATAAGGTTCAATGCTTGGACTAGTGTTGCCACAAATAATACTACTGCTAGCATTAGGAGCAATAGCCAATAAGTGAGCGTTACGCACACCATAGCCAACACCGTCAGGGCATTCTCCACGCTCCACTGCAAGAGCGTGAGTAGCTTTAACTGCTTCATTTTTTATTCCTCTAAACATTCGCATATTTGCCATCTTCGCAGATACGCTTTCAAAAGCTATATTATGTCTCTGCAAATATGCGTGAAATCCCATAGCTCCAAGGCCGAGGCTTCTTTCCATGTGCGCGCTGAATCTTGCTCTTTCTAGCTCACTCGGAGCGTTTTGTATAAAATGAGTAAGTACATTATCTAACATTCTTATAAGATCTGGAATAAACATATCATCGTCTTTCCAAGAGTCATACTCTTCCAGATTTACACTTGAAAGGCAGCAAACTGCTGTTCTGTCCTTGCTTGTAGGAAGTGTAATCTCTGAGCAAAGATTGGAGTGGTGTACTGAAAGTCCCATATTTTTTTGATACTCTGGAACGCTCTCATTCACAGTATCTCCAAACATTACATAAGGTTCTCCAGTTTCAACACGATTTTGAATAAGTTTTACCCAAAGTGTTTTTGCTGATATAGTTTTTACTACTTGTCCAGAATGCGGGTCAACTAAGTCCCAGCTATCATCAAAACCTTCCGAAAGCGTAGCACCTTCGATTAATTTCATAAATTTATCAGAGACCACAATACCATGATGCAAATTAATAGACTTTCTATTAATATCACCTCCTGTTGGTTTACGAATATCGAGAAACTCTTCAATCTCTGGATGAGACATGTCCAAATAAGCTGCATAACTACCTCGTCTGGTTACACCCTGTGAAAATGCTAGCATTTCTGCGTCTACTACTTTTAGAAATGGTACTACTCCTGTAGATTCGGAGCCATTGCTCGTTTTCGAGCCTACACTCCTGACCCCGTTCCAACATCCTCCTATACCTCCACCTACAGAGGATAGAAAAGCGTTTTCAGTATAATGATTTGTAAGACCATGTCTACTATCCTCAACATAGTTAAGAAAACAGCTAATTGGTAGCCCTCTTTTAGTTCCCCCATTACTCAATATCGGAGTAGAGAACATAAACCACAGCTTACTAGCATAGTCATACAACCTTTGGGCATGGGCATCATCGTCTGCAAAGGCTTTCGCTGCTCTTGCAAATGCGTCTTGAGGGGAATTTTCCCCTTCAATCATATACCTGTCTTGAAGTGTTTTAATACCGAACTCGGATAAGTACTTATCCCGCTTATAGTTCAACTTCACTCAGCATTCTCCTTTCTATATCTACCAGATTCTCTGGCCCTATCGCTTCATCGCAATATGTTATTAAGTCCATAAGCTGATAATTGACAAGTAGTCTATCATCGCTCGAATTAAGTTCTTGTATAAATTTATACTTACCGTCTATAGGAAGTGCATCATAAATATCCATAGCACTACCATAGTCCCTAATCAAGTCAGTGGCTCTCTTCGGGCCAATCCCTGAAATACCAGGAACATTGTCTCCCTTATCGCCAGTCAAACACTTCATAGAGATATATTCGTCTTGTGTTACATCATAGTGATCTTTCCAGGTATCATGAGTAACTTCCTTCCTCGTTACATATGAAAACCTACTAACATTTTCGCCTATAAGTAAGTCCCAGTCTCGGTCACTTGAAATCAGCCAAACTTTATCTAACTCATACTTTTCTTTATGCTTTACTAGATGTGCTGCAATATCGTCAGCCTCTACTCCAGAATACTTAAGAACTACATAGTCTTCTGCTAACTGGTCTAAAGTTCGCTCAAACTCTAAGAAGAATTGCTCGAAAGCATCCTTTTCGGCTTGAGACTGTTGCGCATACTTATCTTTACGATTTTGTTTATACTCAGGGTCTATCTCCCTTCTATATGAAGAAGACCCTCCATCTGTAGTAATAATAATTCTACCACAATCATATGATCTTGCAAGGGATTGTACTACACGAATATAATCGCTACAAAAATCTGTCCTTCCTTGATGCTTCCATCGAAAGGCTAGATTAAGAGCATCCACTATTAGTGTAGCTCCGTTATCTGAGTCTATTAATTTATCTGAAAAATTAAAAGTCATAATTATACTGCCTTAGTTTATAAAATCTATTTTTTCTTTCTCTATCCATTCTTCAGCTAACATTATATAGGATTTTAGCCAAGAAATAAAGAAATATTTTTCTGTTTTCTCCGGAATAATTTCTGTAACAACAAATACCTTAGACCTATTGTATTTAAAGAATAAAAGAGGCTCTTGGTTACCTTGCCTTGCCTGCTCTTTTATTTTTATCCACCATCGTATAAGATTATTTGTCTTTTCCTGTGTGAAAACTTTATCTGTTAAGGGGGACTCGGAGTAATTCTTAACCTCAATACAGAATCTATTTTCTTTATTAGGCACATATAAATCACCCTTTAGATACTCAAGAGCCCCCGACATGGGGACTCTCTCGAATTTTAGACCTGTAAAGTCTCTAAGCATATCTCGCACAAGATACTCTCCACGAGCTCCTTTTGCTCTAGAATCTACCATTTATTTACCTCTCTAAATAACTTACATTATTTTCTTTTGCTATTTCTATTTTTTCTAGCAATGGATGTGTCCATCCGTGACTAATTATATAAGTATTTAGACTATCTTCTCGAAGTAATACTTCTACTAACTTTTCTTTACCTTCTTGGTCTAAAACATACGTTACCTCATCAAGAAATAATATATTTAATCTAGACTTTGAAATGCTACTCATAAGTTTACGAATAGCTAACAATGTAGCTGTATTTACTCTGGCAAGCTCTCCTGAAGATAACGCTAAAATATCAACTATAGTAGCGTTATCGGTAATTTGCACGTTAAGCTTATCATTTAACACTATAAACTGTAACGTGAATCTACCATCCGATAGCTCTGCCAAATACTTATTTACTAAATTTTCTAGTTCTTTTACTAGATTTTCTATCTTATATGCTATAAGCCCGTTTGTACTAAAGGCCTTTTTTAGTATTTCTAAATCAATACTTGCAGCCTCTTCATCCTGTAATGCTTGTTTTGCAGATTCTAAATCTTCTAAAAACTTATCTGTCTGCTCTATAATTACTTGGATTCTGGTGTTTCTTGTGGCTCTCTCTTGGTTTTCTGTTGAGATGCCTTCCAGTTTTGATTTTTTATCTTGTAACAGGCCACGAACTCTTGAAATCCTTTCATCAAGCTCAGCCCTGTCCAACAAAGATGTCGGTAAGCTATCATCAATAGACTTATACAAATCTTGCCAATCCTGCTGGATACTACGTTTTCTTTCATAGTCTCTATTGTTATCTTTAATTCTTTCAATTTCTGGCTGAATTTCATCTTTTATCCTTAGAGTAGCTTCTTCTGCTCTAGTAATCTCTTTAGTTATTAGCTCTTCTTTGAACTCTCGCTGTATGTCCTGCTCACAGGTAGGACAGTGGTCGCCTAGCTTATTAAGTTTTGCTAATAATGCTTTAGCTGCTGTAATGGTGCTTTTTAATTCACCTTCCTGTCTCTGCAAAGAATCATAAGATTCTATCTTTACTGCAGTAATATTATTAGCCTCATCTATATTTATAGACTTCAATATTTCAATATATTTATTATTTTTTGAAATAATTTTATTTTTTTCTGAAATATTTTCAAGTTCTACCGTAAGATGACGCAATTCTTTCTCTTCTTTTTCCGTGTCAATTTGAATATCTAACATAGGAAGTATGGTAGTATCTTTCAGTTTATTATTTTCCAACCATTTTTCAATCGTTGCTATTTGAGAGTCTACCCCTGCTTTTTTATTTGCAGAAAGTCTTGCAGCTTCTTTGAATATCTCAAAAAGCTGCACATATTCTTCCAGGTTTAATAAGTCAATTAGAAACTTCTTTCTATTAGTATCTGTAGCTGTCAAAAATTGAAGACTACTATTTGGATGCTGATAGACTAACTGTGAAAAAGTTTTAAAATCTGTTTCAAGAATTTCCTGAATACTTTTATAAGTATTCGTAGCAGTATGGCTAGAAATGTCCTCTTTATTCTTTTCTAACTTTACTTTTATATTATTCTTTCTATTGATGGTTATTTCATACAAATCTTCATCTTTTGTAAAACAAAGATAAATATCATAACCACTATTCACATACCGATTCGGTATGTCAGCTTTTTTAATTCCTTTTGAATTCTTATTAAAAAGAGCTTCTTCAATTATCAATGGTATCGAAGACTTTCCTCGGCCATTAGTACCAATAATTTGAGTTAGAGTAGCGTCATCAAGGTCTAATTCATTATCAGCACCATAACTAAAACAGTTACTCCACTTTAGCTTTTTGAGCGTAATCATTATAAGTACCTAAAATTGATTGTAAATTGTCTTCTTTTATTCCTAGAACATATAAAAGATATTCCGAAAGCTCGTCTTGAATACTCATTTCTGGAGACATGATTAGATTTACTTCTGAATTTCGACGTACAACTTTCTTGTCGAGAAGCTCTGAACTTTTAACTGCTGCAAGAGCTTGAATATCTCCTTCTAGCTCATATATAGTATGGTCGTATTCCGTACCTATCATATCATCTGCAGACGTTACAGTTTTTCTAATTAACTGTGGAAGTTCAAATTTTTCCCACAACCAAGTCCAATTATCTTCATTTATCAACAAGTATCCTGTATCAACATGATTTCTATGAAAAGATGTAGTAACAGGACTTCCTGGATATACTATGTTTCTTTGAGTATTCGAATGTGCGTGCAAATCCCCAGAGAAAACTACTGGGAAATCTTCAAAACGGTCTAAGTCTACCTCAGGCTTAACATGCGGAGGTATTTCACCTCTAACATGAGTAAATATAGGCATAGAGCTATCAAAAGCTTCTATACTATTTTTTGCGTGAAGTTCACGATAAGGAAGGATAGAAAAATTTAAATCCTCGTCAACATAGCTATTATCTATAACTCGTACTAGAGGGTTTATATCTTTTGTGGCTCTTTTTAATTGGCTGAAGAAAGTCCTACCCTTTTTAGTAGCTTCATGATTGCCATCATATACGATGGTAGGACAACTTACTCCACGAACAAAAGAAAAATATAATTCTAACTCTTCCATGGTAGGCAACCTGTCAAACAGGTCGCCTCCAATGATGTGCATAATGCAAGACTTTTCTAGCTCTCGTATTTTTTCAAATAAAAGATTATATCTATTTAATGCCCAAGAAGCTGGGACATTTTTCTGTCCCAGTTTGATGTGCCAGTCTGCTGTAAATAATATCATCCAATATTGAACTCTTCTTCTAGGGTTTCGTTATCAGTATCTTCTTTGCTAGGCGCATTTCTCAGCCTGTCCAGGAGCTCTTTCTGAGCGTCTGGAGTTGGACGAGGCATAACTTCATCCATAGACTTAAGACTTTCGATAGCAGACAGCTCGTCTGAACCCAATGCCCTTGGCTTACATTTTAGAGCCTGAAGCTGGTACTCTACATTGTAAGGCAGAGGGCCAGTCTTTACACGCTTAAAGCAAATATCCCAGCCATTATCAGAATCTGTAGGGTCTCCTAAATCTTCTGCAGCGGTAAGGATCTGCTCCCAGAGTTTTTTCTTTAGATTAATAACTTTGACTTTACCGCCGTCCAGACACTGCATAGCGTAGCTCCAGCCACACTTTAGATCAGGGTAATATTCACGAACCCAATCCTTTTCTTTATTCGTGAATCGCTCTTCGTCCCTATTAAAAGACAGGCACTCAAAAGGAATGTTCTTTTCGTTCTCTCCTTTCAGCCAGTATACATAGCGAGCCAGAACATCTCCTACCAAACGGACTTTATTATCTCCGTCTTTATACTGATAGCTGTTGATGCTGGATTTCTGTGCTTCGCCTTTGGTTTGATTAAATGCTAATGCCATTCTGATTTCTCCTGTGGGACTTCTTCATACAGAAAATGAAGATTGCCTTCCTCATCTGTATCAAGTAGCCTAGTGTTTTCGATTGATTGTTGTATTATCTCATCTTCCGGAAGAAGAAGAGTATCTAGTGTTGTATTCCCAGTTGCTAAGTAATCTGACAAAGGTCTCATACTTGCGAGGGACATATATACTCCAAGCTCGCGCAAAGAGTATTTGTAGGCGTTAAAAAATAATACATCAGGATGTACTAAAAATGATTCGCCCTTAAAGTTAAAACCGCTAAAATAATATAACGGGTCGTACTTATTCGTAGGAGTAGTCTTTTTAGTCAGCATCTCCATTATGAGATAGCAAGACTTTAAGTCTCCTTTAGAAACATTGTAAACCTTCTTCCAATTATAGAGTAGCATATTATACAGCTTTTTATGGTGAATGTCAAGAACTATTTTTTTACAGCTCTTCTATTTTATATCCTTGTTTCATATAGTATCCAATTCTATTTGAGGCTTGATTCGTTGCTGTTTTGCCTTTTAAATGAATATCTATTACCACAGGACTTCTTTTTCCTTCTTGTTCCCGAATAACCCTACCGATTAGCTGTGTTAGTAAGGGCTCGTTATTAATTGGAGTCCCTAAAATTAAACAGCTTAGATTATTTACTGATATACCCTCTGAAAATATTGCTTGAGTACCATAAAGAATAGTCTTCTTTCCGTGTAAAATTTCACTAATCAAAGTCTCTCTTTGTTCGTGGGGAACTTCTCCTGTTACACAAACTGCATCTTCTCCACTAAGCTCTGCACAACGTTTTAGAAAGCCTACTCTATCACTTACTACGAGTACTTTATGCCCTAGTCTTGCGTAGGCAGAAGCAATCATAGCTACTGAGTGTCGGTACTCCTCATTATTAGCTAGCGCATTTACTCTAGTTGCCCAAGGAGTTCGTGCACCATCCATGAATCGAATATCGGAACGATAAATTTTTATAGATGGAGTCATAAAATTTTCTTTCGGTGGCTGATATACTTTAGGACTAAAGTAATCACGAAAGACAACATGCTTTCCATCTTTTCTCTCAATAGTTCCAGACAATCCAATTTTATACCTACAATAGTTAGTGTCCAAGACCTTGGAAAAAGTTGGACTACTTACATGGTGCATTTCGTCTAGAATAATCGTGCCAAACTCTTTTCTTATTTTATCTAGGTTTCGGTACAAGGTTTGAGTGTTTGAGACAACTATTGGAGTATTTGTTTCAAACTTACCACTACCAATAATTCCCGGCTCAAAACCATATACTTTTACTACTTCTCTTGCCCATTGCGTTCTTAGTGGTACAGTGTGAGTAACTACTAGAGTCTTCTGTCCGAGTTTTCCGGCTATGGCCAACCCCGTAAAGGTTTTACCCCAGCTAACCCAGGCATTGATAATTGCGTTATCATCTATATCATTATATACAGCGGACTGACTTTCTCGTAGCTCAAATTTGAACTCTGGAAAATCTACTGGTTTATGAATTCGTTTATCTATTATTTCATAGTCTTTTGGTATTAGGTCAGTACGCCCTATGGGAAGGGATATTAAAGTTTTATTTATAATTCCCATATTCTTTATTACAAGAGGAGGGTCATTAGGGTTATAAGTAGGAATCTTATAGGTTAGTTCTTTATCTATAGTAGACCTTAGACTCTCATTACAGTCCATGTAAATTCTATTGCTTAGTACTGCTTTCATAAACCTAAATCCGCTCTTGCTATAATATATCGTTTGACAAACTCACTTCTTACAATGTCTACTGTTTCAAACTCAATTAAGTCAAACATATTCATTGCTTTCAGTATTCTTAAAAATTCACAAAGCCCATTTTGGCCTAGGTCACTCTGACGAAAGTCTCCGCAAAATATAACTCTACAATTCTCTCCAATTCTAGTGATAACGGAGTCTAGTTCGTGTAGAGTCATATTCTGACATTCATCTATTAATACTACTGCATCCCTTAATGTTGTGCCTCGAATGAATGAAGTAGTCATAAAGTGAACCACATTCTTAGTTTTCAAGAGCTCATAGGCATCGCCTCGTTGAAAAAGCTCTATGCATATGTCTTTATATGGCTCTTCATACACAGATGCTTTTTCTTTTTCATTTCCAGGAAGAAATCCTATATCCCTGGTAGGAACTGCACTTCTAATAATGATTAGTTTTTCTTTATCATTCTTCATTATATCATCAAAAGCCAGATAAGAAGAAATAAAAGTTTTTCCTGTTCCTGCGACTCCATGTAAGACTAAATGTTTATCGCTTTCAAAAACTTTTAACTGGTTTTTAGTAAGAGGCTCTATCTCTTGTAGAGATAAGTTTGCAGCTGCTATTAGTCTATTTCTTTTTGCCATTTTTAAATTTTCCTTCGAGTATCTTTATTTTTTTCTTCAGAGTACTCGTATAGCTTCCAAGGAAGCCCGTGATAATAAAGAATACCTGCCCAACACATTCCAGGCATTGGCGGTCTGTAAATTTTAAAGGGAGTTTTCTCATTTTGTAAATGTAGTACGCTCGCTTTTGTTTTTAAAGTAATCTTTTTTATCTTTATATATTTTAACGTTAAAAATTTAGTTTTTTGGTATATAAATGGAATACCATTTGAATCTATAAAGTAAGGAGTGGTTTGTTTTACTACTCCTATAAAATCAAATACAGACTTTTTTAAGGGAAAAAGCTCCCAGCTTGTCTGTATTCTTCTTGCTCCTAAAGTACTACCTTCCATGTTTTTATCATCTAAAATTAAGCCATCTAAAAAGAGCATTCCATCTGCTAAATCCCAATTAGCAGATGGAATCAGATAGACTGGAAACTTAACTTTATTAATGGTTTTATATGTTATCACCATATAACTTATTCCATTTACCCATAGAGTAATCGTCACCAATCTCTAAGTCACAGCCTACAGGAGAGCCAGGGATATAAATACCTCTGTTCATCTGCACAAACTCTACAAGTTTTTGAGAATATTCGTCAATCTCATTTTCCGGTACCTCGGCAAGAATAGAGTCATGTACTAGAGCGAATATTCTAGCCTTCATACCCTTGGTCTTGATGTAACTATTCATGTCGATAGCGCCTAAAAGGTTAATATCAGAAGCAGCAGACTGCACCAGAAAATTAAGGCCAGACCTAACTGTATGACTTCTAACAGCCTTATCGGAAGAGGTAACGTTGGGTAAGCGTCGCTTCCTACCAAAGAAACTATAAATGAACCCATTCGTTTTAATATATTCTTCATTTCTGTTAATCCACTTCTTGAGGCTATGAAATGATTTGAAGTAATCACTAATTACTTCCTGCGCCTCGCTTGGGCTAAAGAATGTGCCCGAACTTTTCGTAACTTCAGAACTAATCTTATTGGCTCCTGCACCATACATAATACCGAAGGTTACAGCTTTAGCAGCCTGTCGTTCCATAGGATAAAGTTCTGCAACTTTATCTACTTCGCAAGGTAGCCTAAATACTTTATGTGCGATAGCACTATGAAAGTTCCCGCCAGAACGGAACACATCCATCAATGCTTTGTCTTGTGCTAGTACTGCTGCAACATATACTTCTGCAGTAGTCAAGTCCATTGCAACTATCTTTGACCCCGCTGTAGCTTTGATACAACCCTTAACCGAAGGATTGTCGCGAGGAAGCTGCTG
>Ga0181601_10005537_pt1 | contig 10493 bp, 7 predicted proteins | sample 041ome_8_FD_133020 | JGI IMG/M metagenome (GOLD analysis project Ga0181601, IMG submission 133020) | Coastal salt marsh microbial communities from the Groves Creek Marsh, Skidaway Island, Georgia - 041407BS metaG (megahit assembly) | ecosystem: Environmental > Aquatic > Marine > Intertidal zone... | reverse complement strand
TTTTGTTTTTGTTGTTGAGAGAACTTCACCATCATCTGGAGAGTCAGCTCGTTGGCGAAGAGCTCGTCTTCCTCGTCGTCTTTATCGTCGTCGTCGTTCTCTTCTTTTTCTTTTTCTTTTTCTCCTTCTCGCTTCATGATGGGTGTCAATCGCGAGCGCGGAGAGAGTCTCGTCAGAAATGTTTTGCTCTTCTGTGTTCTACGAGATGATGTTTTTGAGGACAGTTGGGGAGAAAATAGGCATAGGGGAGTTTTGGAAAAAGCGGAAAAATACTTCTTAAAACTTACTTCATTAGTATTCGTTTTAGCCGAGAGAGAGAGAGAGAGAGAGAGAGAGAGAGAGAGAGAGATGAATGCGCGACAGAGAGAGAGAGAGAGAGAAAGGAAAAGAGAGACGTGATTATTTGAACGTCGACATCTGAACATCAAGACGAGACCGGGAACGAATGAGTGGGCTTGTGATTGGTAAAGACGACGACGAAAAATGCTGACGCTTCGTCTTAACGAACTCTCTGTTGATTATGCGGGGTCAACGATGAACAGAGGAAGAAGAAGGAGAAGAACGACAACAATAACAACGACAACAACGACTGTGCCAAAGAAAATTATCACCGCTCGTTCTTACCAGAATAGCAATCTCGAAGGATGTAAAAGAACAAACAGAAAACGACGACAAGGTTGGGAAATGTACATATCCTCGTTCGCTGGGACAGGAGGATTTGCGTCAGAGGACGAAGAAGGGAAACGACGAAGAGAGCAAGCGAGAGACTTGGTTCGTAATTTGTTAGACGCGTCATTCTTATCGTCAAATACTAATGGATGCAAACTTATTCCGTGCGATCGACCACCGTCGTCTTTATTAACAGGGTCTTTGCACCTGACGTATCGAGAACGCTCGGTCCCAGATGTTGAAAATTCCTTTATGCACAAATGTCAATTAGTTTCGTCTGCTTCATCGTCACCACCCATGGCAAGAAGATTTAGGTGTAGAAAAGCGAACAGATACATCGCACATTTGTTCTTTCAGATTTCAAAGCACAGTGCTGAGGCGGATATTCAGCTTTCTCGTTTCGATTTGTTTCATGGACACGTGTTCAAAAACGAAGACGTCGTTGGCATTTTATTTCACGCAAAAGAGTACTGTCGCTTCGACGAGAATACGTTCAATGTGGATTTGGGGTACTGTCAAATTGAGAGCTATGTTAAATATGACCCAAAACAAATGGAAAAGAGAAATATTATATGGGTAGCTTCTCTCCAAAGAGGAGGAGGAGGAGGAGGAGGAGAAGGAAGAGACGATGAGTTGCGCTACTCCATGGCAGTTCTCGATACTTCTCACTACTCCGAGCTCCTCTTCTCAGGTCAATCAGACTTTCATACAGTATACGAAGGCGACTTCGGCGACGTTCTAGGTGACGTGTTCTATTTCGATGCGTTGAAAAATCGGAAACCTCAGGAGCGAGTTATTGTTGCAACATCGACTAGTGCTAAAAATAGAAAGAAAGAAGGAAGTTTTGAGATTTGACCGCAACGCAACACAAATTTTGTTCGGTATCTCATTTACAAACGTTTTGATAATGGCTCGGACGATCCTTGACATCGCAAGAAAATGTGTAAAAAAAGCAGGTTTAGATGCTTACGAGCCGTCGGATGTGCCAGTCCGCGCGCTCCTGCTCGTGAAGATTGGTAAAAATGAAGGAGAAAGAGACAATATCGAACATGCAAAGACCACTTTTGAGAAGAAAATACTATCTGAAAGTAGAATAAACAGTGCAAAAGAGACGGGAAGAACGTACATATATACTGAATCTCGCATACTTTGTGCACTAGTCGATTCCTCAGCTGTTCAAATACGAAATATTATGGAAAATCTTTGCCGCGTTGTCGTTGGTCAACCCGGCCTCTTTTGTTTTGCGAGAGTTTTAAGCGTTTATAAAATACCGCCTTCTCAAAGTAAAGACTGCTTCCGCGATTATCAAACGAAAGTGGTTACAAAATCCGCTCAAGAACAGGAGCAAAATCGTCAAGAAGAAGAAAAACAGCAAATCTTAATCGTGGAAGAACAAGCGGAAGATTTATCACGAAACATAGAAGAAGACGAAGCTTCTGAAATATCGTCGTCTTTCGAGGAGGGAGAAGAAAAAGAAGAAAAAGAGGAAGACCAAAGAGGGATCGCGAGAGCTGCGTGCATTGAAACGTGCGTTCGTTTGGGTTCAGATATGCTCAAGAAAAAATCCAGAGTAGGTCCGATGAATTTTGATTTCGATAGTTTACTCCAATCCGAATTCATACCTACGCTTGAGGAATATCTAAAACTCTTCGCTAGTAAGCGTCTAATTCTAAACAGAGACGACGATTTCATCTTTCCTATTGTATCATAATAAGATCAAGTGTGTATTACTTTATACTATTTCTTATGCAGTTGCGTCTCTCTATTCTTTGTTGTTATTACACTGAGCGGTTTCATATGCTCTTGTCGATGTCTCTCTCTCTTAATTAATATGTATGTTAACTTTCTTGTCTCTTGTCTCTTCTCTTTATCACGCTTTTAATTCTTCTATTCGTCTACTTCAATTTAATCTCTTTCAAGCGTTCTTGCAAATAATCGTCCGAACTGATCGGTTCAGGATACCTGTTCGGTCTATCCTCTGACACGCACGACTCTAACGTATCAATCACGTAATCCGGGTTTGGATGCAAAAAATACGGCATCGAAAATCTAGGAATGTGCGCTCGTTCCTTTGGCGGGTTCACCACCCTGTGCGTCGTAGACGGCAAGACGTGATTGGTCAACCTTTGCAACATATCGCCGATGTTGCACGTCACACACCCTGGTGCCGGGTTCACGTCCAACCATTTTCCATCCTTCCTTAAGATTTGTAATCCACCTTCATCGGCTCCTAACAATAATGTAATCAAGTTAATATCCTCGTGCGCGCCGGCTCTGACGTGCCCCGCCGACTCTTCGGCGATAGGCGGGTAGTGAATGATTCGCAAAATAGAGTTTCCTTCGTCTACTTTATCGTCGAAGAAATGTCTGTCTTGCTTCAAATACACCGCTAACGCTTGTAAAACTCTGTTCCCAAGTTCATCTAAAGAGTAGAAAATGTGTTTCGCAGACTCTGTAAATCCTTCGATTTCGTTCACCTCCACGTTTGGAGGCATGAATTTCTCAAATTTATGTCCTTTTGTTGGTAAATCGCGCCCTTGATGCCAAAACTCTTTCAAATCTGATTTGGTCGCTCCTTTCGCGGTCTCCCTACCGAACGCAGTAAATCCTCTCGCCCCACCTTTCCCTGGCAAGTGATACTTCTCCTTCTCCTCTTGACTCAAATCTTCAAAAAAAGATTTCGATAACCGAAAAGCTCGTTCGATGTCTGTTTGCGCCACTCCGTGGTTTTCTAAGATGACGAAGCCGTATTTCTCGTACGCTTCGCCGAGTTTATTCACAAACTGATCGAAATCAGTCTCGTATAAAGTCAAAGAGACGGTTGGGACGAAATCATCTTCTTCGCCTTCTTCTTCAACTCCTCCTCCCACGATGATGGTCATAGTCGTCTCTTTCTTTCTTTCTTTTTTGTCGTGTGCTTTTGGCTTCTGCTTGGTCCTTTTTTCGAATTTTTTGGTTGCTTTGCGGCAAAAGAAGGTAAAATTTAGGTTTAGAGCTGCTCGCCTCATAAACCATATCCAAGACCACGTCAGTCCTTTCCTGTCATCTTACACAGACAGAGAAAAAAAGCACGCGCGCTCGAAGAACGAACACTCTACTCTCTTCCCACATATTCACACATCATCGTCTTATTTATTTGCGTACTCTCATGATGAGCGTAATGATGATGGCTTCAGCCGAACCGACGGCCGCAGGGATGGCCTCGTCGTCGTCGTCGTCGAGAAGACGACGGGGACGAAGCTTCGTGACGGCTTCGGTTTCATCGGCTTCATCGTCGTCTTCTTCGTCTTCATCACATCCGACCACTCGTTCTAACACGAGAGAACGATACGGCGCTAATGTCAACGCAACTATCACTCACATACATTCGAGAAGAGGCGGACTGCTTGCGGCGAACGCGGCGGCCGGGCCGGCGCCGGATTTCTTAGTCGCCAAACTCGACGCCAACGAAAAGATGCACAAGGAGTTGATGGATAAGTTAGCCGACCCGGCGGTCCAAGGGGACTCGAAGGAGTTTCAAAAGGTTTCCAAAGCCATGGGGGCGCTGCAAGATGTTGTTCACACGTATCAGAAGTACAAGGAGTGTTTACAAGGGAGCGAGGAGGCGAAGGCGATGGCGAAAGAAGCCGCCGGAGACGACGAGATGGTCGCCATGGCAAAGGAAGAGGCGGATAGTTTGATGCAAGAAGCAGAGACATTAGTCGACCAGTTGACGTTATCTTTGTTACCAACGGATCCGTTGGACTCAAAAAATATTATGTTAGAAATGCGAGCGGGGACCGGTGGCGACGAGGCGGCTATCTTCGTTGGCGATTTGCACAGGATGTATACTAGATTCGCGCAAACGGAAGGATGGAAAATGGAGACGGTGTCGTCCTCGTCCGGTGATTTTGGCGGATATAAAGAAATCGTAGTTGAAATTAAAGGCGAAAACGTGTATTCGCAATTGAAATGGGAGGCTGGAGTTCATCGAGTGCAAAGAGTTCCGTCGACAGATGCGCAAGGTAGAATCCAAACGTCGACGGCAACTGTCGCGGTGATGCCGGAAGCGGACGAAGTTGAAGTTGAAATAAAAGACGAAGATTTGGAAATCCAAACTGCGAGATCCGGTGGAGCGGGTGGCCAAAACGTGAATAAGGTCGAAACGGCGATTGATATGTTCCACAAACCGTCCGGAATTAGAGTTTTTTGCTCCGAGCAACGAACGCAGTTGAAGAACCGCATTCGAGCCATGCAAATTTTAAGGAACAAGTTGTTCGAGATACAGTTAGAAGAAAGAAACAAAGAAATAGCAGGGGCTAGAAAAGCGCAAGTTGGTTCTGGCGCTCGGTCAGAAAAGATTCGCACGTATAACTGGAAAGACTCGAGAGTTTCTGACCACAGATTGCAAAAGAACTTCCCGCTCGAAAACTTTATGAACGGTGAAATCAAAGACTCCATCGCGTCTTGTCAATCTCTCGAGCAACAAGATCGGTTAGCGGAGTTGAACGCAGAGTTGATGGCGGAAAAGTAATGACGTTGATGAACTTTTATGAGTATTGTAACGTATGAATACCGAGCTCTTTCTTCTTCCTCCTATCCCATCGCATTATCGTTCTCGATATATTTTTAGAATTGTGCTTTTCTTCTCACGAAAACAAAACGTTCAGAAAGTACTTCCTCAAAAAAGTTTGACCCGCTCTCGCGCTTTCTCCTTCGAACACAAGCACAATCGGCATGGACGATGATGTAGCAGCGAACGCAACATCTCATTCACTCCGGGTCGATTTGAAGCGTAACTATGGTTTAAACAGCGTCAGACGTGACAATGTCGCCTTCGTGGACCGCGAAACCATCGCGTTCTCCGTTGGAAATTTGGTCCAGTTTTTGCGCGTAAAAAATACGACCGCGAAAGAAGAGGAAGAGAACTTCTTTATGCGCTCGCGTCGATTACGGGAGATTGGGGCAATTGCCGTGCATCCAGAGCGAACATTTGTTGCGCTCTGCGAAGGTGAGATCGGTTGCGTGAACGAGAGGAGAGAGGAAGAGGAAGAAGACGAGTGTGCTCGCGTCGACGTGTACGCGTATCCGTCTCTCGTGTTGAAAAAAACTTTAAGAGGAGGTGCGAAATCGAAATACGCGCTCGCAAAATTCTCGCCGGATGGGACCATGTTAGCAACGGTTTCGAGCGCGCCAGACTATTTGTTGACTATTTGGGATTGGGAAAACGAATCGTCCATTTTACGTTGCAAAGCGTTCTCGCAAGAAGTTTTCGGTTTATCGTTCTCACTGACTGTATACGGGCAGTTGACGACATGGGGGACCGGTCACGTTAGATTTTGGAAGATGGCTGATACTTTTACCGGATTAAAGTTACACGGATCACTTGGGAAGTTTGGAGCGGAGCCATTGTCGGATGTTTGTGCGACGTGTGAATCGGGCGATGGAAAGATAACTTTGAGCGGGACAGGATCGGGTGCGATATTGGCGTGGAGTGGCGGATTAATCGAAACTAAGTTTTGTATCGACGAGGAGATTACATGTCACGATGGCGCGATAAACTCCATGCATTTGCGCAGAGTCATGATGCGGGATGAAATGCGAGAGCAACAGCAGCGCGTGCAGCTTATTACTGCGGGAGAAGATGGATACGTGCGAGCCTGGGATGCGGATGAAATTTGGACCATTGTGGAGACGCCGGAGACACCGTTCGTGCAGAAGATCAAGCCAATATTCGAGTATTATCTCGGGGACACGGTAAGCTGTAAGAATTTAATCGTCAGCGACGATAGCAACAATAACAAGCTCGTCGTTCAGAACGCATGCGGTAGTTTACTCGAATTAGACCTTGCTGACGGAACATCGCAAGAAATATTTGAGGCGCACTCAGGAGCAATTGCGGGATGCGACGTTTCCTTCGTGAGCCCGCATTTTTTCACAACCGGTGACGATAAGACGGTTCGATGCTACGACTACTCTCAGTGCAAGCTTCTTTTCACGTCAAGATTCCAAGCGCGAGGGACTGTTTTGAAAGTCTTCCCGAAAGTAGTAGATACGTCCTCGCGGTTAGTTTTAGTTGGTTTCAGTGACGGTGTCGTTCGCGTGCTTTTACGAAGCGAAGCGTCGTTTATAGTTTTAGAGAGCGTCAAACCACACACAGACGCCATCGTATCGATAGATTGGAATTCAGAAGGGTCCAAATTTGCGACTGCATCGAAAGATAAGACGATATTCTTGTTTACTGTGGAAGCGAAAGGAAAACTTGCGCCGATTGGTTTTGTTCGACTCGATAAAGTCCCAAAGCATATCGAGTACGATAAGTCAAAGAGTACCGCAGACAAGAATGTCATAGACATTTATTTTCAAAAGAAGGGCGATAAGGTAGCTCGTCTTCTTTCGACAAATTTGCCGAAGATCAGTACGGATACTTTCGAGCTCGAAGCCTGTTTCGTATCGATCGAAAATACTTCTGTCGAAGAAGTGTGTTGTTCGCAAACCTCTCATTCCGGCAGGTTTCTAGTTCAAGGGTTTGTAAATGGTTCCGTATCGTTGCGTATTTTGAATCAAAATAGAAGTGAAGAGAAGGAAGGCGAAGAAGAGGCTGATTTCGCTCATGAGGAGCAAGTCTGGGTCGAAAAGAAGGTTCACGTATCGAAAATTACAGGTGTAGCTGTAACATACGACGATCAATATCTCGTGAGCGCGAGCGAAGACGGATCGTTGCTTTTGTTTGAGTTGAAATCAAAGTTTGGTTCTTATAAAGTACCGGAAGGATTGCGTGAAAGTAATTTAGATTATGGGAAGGCAATCGCTGAAGATATCGAGATTGACGAGTTTCCTTCTATGGAGCAAGCGAAAACGTTGGCGAGAGAGTCGCAGATTTCCAACGACGCAGAGAAGACGAGAAAGCGAACATTAGAGAAATTAAACGAGCTTCGTAAAGAATTTAAGTCGTTGATCGAAGCAAATAAGAAATTGAAAAGTGTTGACATACTTCCTGAATCTGCTTTTGAGGTGGATGTGGATCTTCTTGAAATCATGAAAAAGAAAACAGCTGTCGATGTCGAACGCGGAGAGAGAGAAATGGCATGTAGACTTGAACGTGCTGAAATTATTTTAGAAAGGCTTAAAAAGCGGTATCGAGACGATGTTGAAGCTTGTTGTGAAGAGCTGCATGCGCATTTTGAAGCGAATATCGATGATGAAGCGACGAGTCGATACGAGTTTTCGTGCGAGTCCTTCAGTTTGATGAAAGAGGACTCCAGCGAGGAGGACGAAGACGAGGATCAAGATTTCGACGAAAGGGCCGTATTACCAGCCGGAGATGCTTCTATAATTTCTGACGAAACTTCCACAATCACATCAAATGTTGAGGCTCCGAGAGTGAGCGACATTTACGAAGAAATTAGCAGAGAAAAGAGCGATCTCACATCTCAAGAGATACGAAGAATAGAGCGTCAAAAGCGATCGGAAGAGATGGCTGTGTTCGAGCTCACAAGACCAATCGACGAGTCCGAAACGAATATCGAAGATGATTTAGAAATAATCGAAGCTCGCAACCGCATAAGTGATTTCCCGTTGAAGTCGGATCCTCTAGCAACGATAGTGAAAGAAAAGCGAGCAAACGTGGAATTGAAAGACGATGCGTTGACTCGAGTCAATGCAAAAATTCGAGAGATAAAAGTCGCGTTCAATGCAGAGTTCCAAGCGTTGAAAGACGAAAGCGCAACACTGCCAAACGACGAATACAACGATAAATTAAGAAAGTTGTGCCTATCGAAAGCAATAGCGGCGCGAAAGTGCAAATCTCTCGAGTTGCAAAGATTCATTCTCGAGCGTGAACTCGAAATAATCGAGAAGAAGCACGACGCCGGTGATATAGCCTGGGAAAAGAAACTTTACGCTGCCGAAGAGAACATGCGCGCAAAGAAAGCGTCGGTAAAGAAATACACGAAACGATACAAAGAACGCGAGACTAATTTGATCCACGCCGACAACGCCTTGCAGAATTTGATGAAAGTTTATGAAAACAGTTTACCGCCAGGCGCCCCGAGAGCCAAACTGTTCAAAGTGTTTATGCGCGACATTGAAGATGGAATCGAAGAAAAATGCCCGACCGGATGCGAAGAAGACGTATACGAAAGAGTGGTGCAGTTACGGACGAAGCGTCGCGAGCTCGAAGCGGCAAAAGTCGATGCCATGAACGAGTCCGAGAAAGCGAAGACGTTTTTAGAAGAAAAAGTAAAGGAGATGGAAGTTGCCGTGGCGGCTTTGAAAGATACTACTGCGGATAAAGAAGTGTTCGAGAAGAAGAAGCAAGCAGATCTGAACCAAATAGAAATTTACGTCACTTTGAAAGCGCACGAGATTCTTCATTTTGACGCAGACTCGACGGATTCCGTTTCGAGTGTGAAGCTGGGATCTGCCGAAAACGGTTTGGTTTTTGCAAACTCGGCGATCGAGAAGTTGAAGCTCGAGATTGAACATCTGAATGGTGAAATATCGTCCCTTAAAAAGTCCCAGCAAGAACTGAAGAAACAATTTGCGGCTTTAGAGATTGAACGAAAAGAAGAAGAAGTGAAAGAGCGCGACTTAGAGGCGAAAGAGATAGATGTCCAGATGCGAAAATTTGGTCAAATTGTCGATTTAGACGCGTTGGACACCATGGCGAGAGAAGCGAGAGGGGGCGAAGAATTGAAGATTAAGTTAAGAGCGCAGGAAACCTATCACGCGAAAGAAGCTGCGGAGTGGAGAAAGTCCATCCAGCAAAGTAACGACGAGTACACAGCGCTCATTGAACAGCACACTTTGCTTTTGCAAAAAATAGCCGCTTCGAAAAGAGCGCTATTGACGAAAAAGAGAGGAGCAGTTGCAAGCTAACTACGCGTAACTTTTAAGTTTCTGAATGATGAAGACTACTGTAAATATTAATCTATTCTGCTATAATCTAAAGCGTGCGTTAAAAATCTATCTATAAAAGTGAAACAGAAGGCGGAGCAGTTGCAGTTCCGTTTTGCGGGTTGGTTTGTCCTCCTCCTCGTTCAGAAACGGTCAAGTCCTCAAAGCCTGCAAAAGCGTCGTTCTGATTATTTGGCACTTGTTGTTGCTCGAACATCTTCATCCGTTCCGCTATGCTAACTCCTACTTTTGGCAGTTGCTCTCGTTGATTTCGCTCTTCTTGTTCTCCATCGCTTACTTCTTCTGCTGTCGTTTCCATCGTCGTTTCTGTCGTCTTCGTTATCGTGTCTTTTTCTTCTCCCTCTTCGCTCCTCCCAACGTTTTCTGTTTCTTTTGGTCTTGTTTTTACAGGCATCGCTTTTGACACTCCTCCTCCAAATGCAATCGCCACCGCGACTTTGAACTCGGCATCCGTGAGAGACAAAAGCTCCAACGCAGAAGACGACTTCTGTTTTTGTTTTTGTTGTTTTTGTTTTTGTTTTTGTTGTTGTTTAACAGTTGTCGTCACCGTTGGAGTTGGTTTCAGAGTTTCTTCTGCTTTCCCAGCGTTCTCAAAATCACCAAAGTCGTCGTCGTCGTCCTCCAAAGCGTTCTCATCATCGACTGACATTTGTTTATTCGCGCTCTTCTTCTTCTCTTCCTCTCTCTCTCTCTCTCTCTCTCTCTCTTTCTCGGGCTCTCGCACGTAAGAACAAATGATGAGAGAAGAAGTTTTATGACGAGATGCGCGGGCGTTGGAATTTTTCTTTTTTCTTTTTCCTCTCTGCTTTTCCTTGTTGGTTTCCTTCATTCAGCCGACGCCTGTGAAAGGCTACAGAAGGAAGAAGTTGTTGTGAGAAGGAGAGAGAGAGAGAGGAAGAGAGAGAGGAAGAGAGAGAGAGAGAGAG
>Ga0181601_10005528_pt1 | contig 10501 bp, 10 predicted proteins | sample 041ome_8_FD_133020 | JGI IMG/M metagenome (GOLD analysis project Ga0181601, IMG submission 133020) | Coastal salt marsh microbial communities from the Groves Creek Marsh, Skidaway Island, Georgia - 041407BS metaG (megahit assembly) | ecosystem: Environmental > Aquatic > Marine > Intertidal zone... | reverse complement strand
GGCGAAGATCGACAGAGAGGGCTTTGGCCATGCAGGCTGGCCTCCTTCACCAGCCCTCATAATGAATCACAAAATAACGCCAAACGGAATCCCTAATGATTCAATTGCTGCTCAATCCGCTCTAACTGGCGAAGGTGCCCGTCGATATGGCGGAAGATGGAATTCCCCCGGGCGGCCAGTAGTCTATTTGGCCGAGCACCCGGCGCTGGCGATCTTGGAAGTTCGGGTCAATCTGGATGTACCCCCAGAGCTGCTCCCAGATGATTTTCTAATCGTGAAATATGTTTATGCTGGGGCGTCTGTATCTCAATCAATCGAACCCTTGGGTGATCTTGCCGAAACAAAAGCCTTGGGTGACGCTTGGCTCACTTCAGAACGTTCAACACTTTTGCAGGTCCCGAATGTTTTGGCACCCGAGAGTTGGAATTATCTGCTTAACCCATTGCACGTTAACGCCAGCACTGTCTTGGAGACTGCGCGATATCCATTCCAGTTTGACGGACGGTTGTTCCAGGTCACTGATTGACGGCGCTCCCGCTCTGCCGCACGATTTCAGCTTGAGCATTTTCCGATAGCCGGGCGCTTTCCTTGCCCGCGAAATGAGGACACATGGCTGAAAGTACGAAGGCTGCGCCGCCGCTGGATGGCGTTGTCGTATTAGATTTTACGCGGGTATTGGCAGGACCTTGGGCATCACTCGCTTTGGCGGACCTTGGTGCCAAAGTTATCAAGATTGAGCATCCGAAAACAGGCGATGATACGCGCCGCTATGATGTGCTGAAGGACCGGCAAGGGGAAAGCGCCTATTTCCTCTCCACGAACCGGAACAAGGAAAGCCTAGCGCTGGATATTGCAGATGACGCTGGCAAGGCGGTGGTTAAGCGCCTGGTCGCGAAGGCCGATATCGTGGTTGAGAATTTCCGCGCTGACGTGATGGAACGCCAGGGGTTAGGATATGCGGACTTAGCGGCAATCAATCCTGGCCTCATCTACTGTTCAATCACCGGCTATGGCCATTCCAGCCCGAATAAAATGATGGCTGGATATGATCCCATCGCCCAGGCTGAAAGTGGCATGATGTGGATGACCGGTGAAGCGGACGGTCTGCCACTCCGCACGGGCGTTTCCTACGCCGATATGTTCACCGGCATGTATGCGACCCAGGCCATGCTCGGCGCTCTAAGGGTTAGGGATCGGGACGGGACGGGCCAGCATATTGATGTCGCCTTGCTGGATTGCGCGACCTCTGCCGTTGTGAACTATGCGCAACTTGGTTTGCTCACCGGCAATAGCCCGAAGCGCTATGGTGGGGACCATCCGTTTATTGAGCCGCTTGGACTTTATGAATGCTCAGATGGCTTGATCTCGCTGGTCTGCGGGAATGAACGACAGTGGGAAAAGCTCTGCAAGGATGGCTTGGAACGACCTGACCTTTTGGAGGACCCGAAGCTCACAGACGCTGCTACCCGTGTCGCCAATCGCCAATATTGCAGGGATACCTTGGGCGCTGCGCTCAAGACCAATACGCGGGACCATTGGGTGCCGAAGCTGCGGGCCGCGGGCCTGCCGGTCGGTGCCGTCCGTGACGTGGTTGAGGCACTGAACGCGCCGGAATTCCGTGCGCGTGACATGATTGCGACGACGACCCACGCGCGGATCGGTGAGATCGAGCAAGTCGGCAGCCCCATGAAGCTCTCCCGTACACCTGTGGCAGAACCCGTTGCGCCGCCGCTTCTTGGCCAGCACAGCCGAAATACGCTCGCGTTCGCCGGGTATGCTGCAGATGAGATTGAGGCGCTGATTACATCAGGCGTCGTGACAGAGGAAACCCACTAATGGCGCCGCCGCTGACTGGCCTAAAGGTCGTAGACTTCACCCGCGTTATCGCTGGCCCCGTCGCCGCGATGATCCTTTCTGACTTGGGCGCAGAGATCGTCAAGCTGGAACACCCCAAAGGCGGCGACGATACAAGGGGGTACCGTCCGCCTGAATTCAAAGGCATTTCCGCTGCGTTCCTGTCCTACAATCGCGGCAAGCAATCTGTGGCAGTCGATCTGGCGACGGAGGCTGGATGCAAGGCCGCTCGTGCGCTCGTGGACCAAGCAGATGTTGTGATCGAGAATTTCTCTACTGGCGTTATGGCGAAATACGGCCTGGATTATGAGTCCGTGAAACGGCCAGAATTGGTCTATTGCTCGACATCTGCCTATGGCCGAGACGGGCCATTTATGAAGCGGCCCGGATATGATCCGGTTGTTCAGGCGGAATCTGGGTTTCAATCGCTGACTGGACACGCAGATAGCGAGCCTGTGCGAACCGCTATTCCAATGACGGATGTAACCACGGGCCTCAACGGCGCAATGGCAATTCTGGCAGCGCTCTGGTGGCGGAAGAAAACGGGGCTGGGGCAGTTTGTTGAAGTGCCGCTCTACGATACCGGGCTTTTCAATACCGCCCCTTTGTCCGTTCAACGTATGGCAGGTGGACCACTCGCAACGCGTATTGGAAATGGGGACCATTGGGCCGCACCTGCTAATCGCTATGTGGGATCGGATGGGCAGGCGCTTGTTGCTGTCGCTGATACTGATGCCCGTTTTGAAGCCATGATGGAAACGCTGGAATTGGCCCAGACGCTGCATGACGTGCGGTTCAAAGATGGCTTCGGCCGCTTGCAACATCGCGCGGAGCTTGATGACCTTGTCGGCGGCGCTTTCGCCAAGGCACCCGCCGCAGACTGGGTGGACCGGTTGCGCACTGCTGGCGTTCCGGCCGCATTGGTGCGGGAATTACCTGAATCTATTCCCTCCATGGAGACGAGCCGGAGGGGTGTTACTGGCATGGCACCACATTCCGTGATCGATGAAGCCCCTGAGCTTGGGCCTGCTATGCGCTTGAAACGGCGCGGGCTGAAACCAGCAGAGGCAGCACCACTGCTTGGTCAGGATGGTGCCGCTGTTCTCCAACGATGGCTTGGCTATGGACCGGATGAACTGGCCGCTGTCGGTATCCAGGAGGACGCATCATGAGCGGCCCCCTTGAAGGTCTTCGGATTATCGAAATTGGTGAAGGCCCAGCCGTGGCCCATGCCGGGCGCAATCTGGCAGATATGGGCGCGGAGGTCGTAAAGATCGAACCCCCGGAAGGCGACGGCATGCGCCGTTGGCCAAGTGTGGAAATTGAAGGTGCTCCTGCCGTATTCCATGCGCTAAATCGCGGCAAAGCCTCACTCGTGCTGAACCTTGCCGACCCAGCCGAACGGAAGACCTTAGCGGCATTGCTGAAGGCCGCAGATGGTGTCATTGACGGCTCGCCCCATGGCCTCGCGCGTGCGCTGGCACCGGAACGGGATGCGCCTGGCCTCGTCGTCGCCCGGATCACACCCTATGGGGATGATGTTGCGACCGATGTCCCGGCCCATGACGCGACACTCCAGGCGGAATCTGGATGGATGTCGACCAATGGACGCGGTGATGAGCCTGCCGTCCGCTCCGGCCTTCCTATGCCGTCCCAGGCTGCTGGTGCGTCTGCGGTTCAGGCCATGCTAGCGGCTTTGATTGCCCGGGAAGAGGATGGCGAAGGCGAAGACATTGACGTAGCGCTCTACGATCAGGCGCTCATCATCAGCTACCACTACGCCATGCAGTTTATGATCAACGGCAATCGCCCATTGCGCTTCGGCAATGGCAGCCCGGCGGCATCTCCGCTGGGCGTATTCGAAGCAAGCGACGGTCAATTCCAAATGACGGCTGCGGGTGACCGTGTATGGAAGCGGTTGGTAGAAAATGTGCTGGAAATGCCGGAACTGCTGGAAGACCCACGCTTTGATGGCAACTCCGCGCGCGTGGTGAATGTGGATGATCTAATGGGCATCATTGTCCCGCTATTTAAAACCCAACCGCGCGCGCATTGGATCGCGAAGATGCAAGGTGGTGGTGTTCCGGGGGGCCCAATTCGAAACTTGGATGAAGCCGTTGCGGCACCTGAATCCGTTGAACGCGGGCTGGTTGTATCGGCAGAACAGGGCGGCGGGGTGCCTTCCATCCGCAATCCCATGCGCTTTCGCGATACGCCGCTCGCTGACCCAAAGCCTGGCCCAATGCTTGGTCGTGGCGGGCCGGAGACTGTGGCTAAATGGAGCCAGAAATGACTATGGAATTCCAGGAGATCACCCTATGACCGCGCCTGAAACGACCGCCAATGCGACCGCCCCACCACCGCTTCAAGGCGTCAAAGTACTCGACTTCTCGCGCATCATTGCAGGCCCGCTATGTACGCAGCAATTGGCGGATATGGGGGCTGAGGTCATCAAGGTCGAAAACCCTGATGCAGGTGATGATACCCGCCGCATGACCTCGCCCAATGTTGGCGGTGAGGCGCATTTCTTCTTGGCCTTCAACCGCTCCAAGCAGAGCCTGACCGTTGATCCGCGTACGGATGAAGGCAAGGAAATCCTACTTGGCTTGCTGGCAGATGCTGATGTGCTGGTCGAAAACTACCGCCCCGGCGTCATGAAGCGGTTTGGCCTGGATTACGCCAGCATCAAGGACCGGTTTCCACGCCTGATCTATCTTTCTGTATCCGCTTACGGCCAGACCGGCCCTAACTGGGATCGGCCTGGGTTTGATCCGGTATTGCAGGCCGAATCAGGCATGATGAGCCTGACAGGAGAGGCAGACGGCCCGCCACTTCGCCACGCGCTCAGCCTCGTGGACACTATGACGGGCCTGCAGTCTGTCGGGGCTGTTTGCGCAGCCTTGTTGGCGCGGGAGAAGGGCGGCAAAGGCCAACATATTGATCTGGCACTGATGGATATGGCGGTTGCATCGCCGGGCAATGCGGGGTTGTTCTATCTCTGCTCCGGGACCCAGCCGCAACGTGCGGGCAATTCGCATATGACATCAACGCCGACCAATTTGTTTGAGACGGCGGATGGGCCAATTTACATGGCGCTTGGCACCAATCGGCTCTACGGCCAACTGTGTCGGGATGTGTTGGAGCGGCCCGATCTGGTTGACGATCCGCGCTTCAAGGAACCGGGCGACAGGTTGGAAAATCGCCCGGCGCTGTTTGGCATTCTGGCGGAGATCTTCGCGACACGACCTCGGGATGAATGGTTGAAGCGCATGCGGCATTTGCCGTCCGGCCCCGTTCGCGGGGTTGGAGAGGCGCTTGAGTCTGAAGATGTTGCTGCGCGTGGCATGGTGGCCGAGGTGAATCATCCAAAGGCCGGGCCGGTCAAGATCATCGGCTCCCCATTGAATTTTTCGGACTCAAAGCTGCGTGCCTATGAACCTCCGCCACTGCTCGGCCAACATACAGACGATATTCTACGGGACCGCCTTGGCTATGATGCGGCGAAGCTTGCGGCGCTTAAGGACAAGAAGGTTATCAGCTGATGTTACGCGTTGGACTAATCGGACTCGGGGCCGTGACGCTGCCATTAGCGCAGCAATGGGTGGCTGGCGGCTTTCCCGAAAACGTTGAGTTTGTGGGCGCCCTGACGCGGACACCGCGTGAAGACACGCCCCTGCCTATCGTGCATGACGCCAGAGAACTCTTGGCGCTTGGGGCGGAGTATATTGTTGAAGGTGCCGGCCATAGCGCTGTCCGCAGCCATGTTGGACCTTTGCTTGAGGCGGGCGCTGAAGTGGCCGTCACATCCATTGGTGCATTGATTGATGATGATTTGCGGACACGCCTGCTTGCTTTCGCAGAAGCTGGTGGCGGGCGGTTGATTCTGCCATCTGCAGGCATTGGTGCGCTCGATATGCTGGGCGGAATGGCGGAAGGGGGGCTGGATAGTGTCACCGTCACTGTCAGGAAACCACCGGAAGCATGGCTCGGCACGCCGGGCGAAGACCTGGTTGATCTGATGGCGCTGACGGAGCCCGCAATTCTATTTGATGGCAGTGTGCGCGATGGCGCGCCGGTATATCCAGGCAATGTGAATATCTCTGCCGCTGCTGCTTTTGCAGGCGCCGGCCTAGAGAAAACACGGCTGCTGATCATTGCGGACCCGACCGTGACCAATCATGTCATTGATCTGGAAGCCACAGGTGCCGCGGGCCGCCTGACGTTCCGGGAAGATATGGTCCCAAGCCCGGACAATCCGAAAACCGGCGTGATCGTCGCCATGGCGCTTGCCAAGACCATCCGCCAGCGCGCCAGCCGGATGACTGTCGGCGCTTAAAGGCGTGGGCTTGTGCGGGTTCATGCGCCCTTAAGGTAGCATGGCTAATGTCCTGCGTTCTGCAATCATTCGAGCGTGACCGCCATGCGCCGCCTTTTCGCCGCGTTGCTGATTCTCATGACAGCCTTGTCCGTTGCGCCATCCGCACTGGCGCAGCCGCACTGGCGCCCGTCTATGCAGGACAGCTTTGACTGGCAGTACAATCAGCCTTTCGATTTTCGCAGGCTGACCAGCACAATCAATCTGGATGCGTTTGATGCTGACCCGGCATTCCTGGAGAGCCTGCGCGCACGCGGCGTGCGACCCATCTGCTACGTGAATGTTGGTGCCTGGGAAGATTGGCGGCCTGATAAACATACATTCCCAAAATCGATCATTGGGAAAGCTTATGTTGGCTGGGAAGGGGTGCGCTGGCTGGATATCCGGCAGATGAAGACGGTGCTGCCGATCATGCGCGCGCGATTTAGGCTGTGCCGCGAAAAAGGTTTCTTCGCCATTGAAGTCGATAATATTGATAATTTTCAGCAGGATACTGGCTTCAAGATCACCCGCGCCCATCAACTTCGCTATAACCGCGCGTTGGCGCAAGAAGCGCATAGGGTTGGCCTTGCTATCGCTATGAAGAATGCGCCGGAGTTCGCGGCAGAACTGGCGGATATCTATGACTGGGTGATTGCAGAAGACTGCTTTAAGTGGAAATGGTGCGGAATGATGACGCCGTTCATTCTGCGCGGGAAACCTGTTGTGACGATCGAATATCCGGAGAACGGCCGCAAGCCGCTGAGCCATTGTGAAGAGGCCCGGCGGCTTGGGATTCAGATCGTTGTGAAGCGCCGCAGGCTAGACGGTTGGTCCCGCCGCTGCCCGTAATCGACGCATTCGTTAGCCTTTGACGTCAGGAAGCTCTATTTTGATATCGGCTTCGTCCTTGCCGAAACCGCCAAAATAGTAGGCCCCGAAGCCCACCACGGCTATGACCAGTGCGCCGATCAGGAATGAAGTCGTATTAAAGCCGCCGTTATTATTCGCCATTTTATGTCCCCGTAAAACGTCAGTTGCAGGCGGCTGTGCAGCGCGCCTCGACCTCGAAACGGGTTAACATATGAAAAGGTTCCGGCTTGGATCGAAGTCTTCTAATCGTCCAGGTCGGTTTCGAGCAGGCCTTTGGCGGCAAATCGGGCAACAGCTTCTGCCACACGATCAGCCGGGGTGCGCGCACCTTCGGGCGTTGCGGCCCATTCGGCTGCTGCGAGAATGGGCAGGCGGATCAGCCATACCGCAAAACGGGGCGGCAATGGCTCTAGGCGGCCAGTTTTGACACCCTCGCGATAGGCATCCTGGTACAGCCGCTCCAGCGCTTCACGGTCCCTTGTCGCTGCATCGGCCAATGGCTGGAAGCCTGGAGAAATGCGTTCCTGGGCAAGCAGATCATTTGCTTCCGCTGCGACCCGGTGAATTTCTGGTGCTGCTAGCGCTGCTGTCAGCTCCCCTTCCGCCAAAGCTGCGATCCGCTTTTCTGCCGGTGCGTCTGGCGCAACGGCCCCAAGTGCGGTGCTTGCTGCATTAAGCGCCTCAGCACGTGCGGCGCTCACGATCTCAGCCAGCACGTCAGCCTTGGCCTTGAAGTGATGATAATACAAACCCTTGGTGGCACCCACGGCTGCAGCGATTTGGTCTATGCTGACGGCGGCATAGCCGTGGGTGGCAAACAGCGAAGCCGCTGCTGCCATTAATCGGCGGCGCGCGTCCGATGCGCTGGTGTCTGGTGTCATTTGGTTCGAATCGGTCATGTTAGCGGCATGCTAAGGACCGGCCCGCGATCCGCAATCGCCTAGCCTGTGGAAATGTTTGAGTCCGGTGGCGTCAACCGCTTGCCCACGTTAGATTCGGATAGCGATCAAAGCGCCAACGGGAGAGAGCTGAATGAAACTCGCATCATTGAACGAAGGCCGGGATGGCGCGCTTGTCGTCGTATCCGCTGATCTAACAAAGGCCGTCCGTGCGGACCGTGTGGCGCGCACCTTGCAATCAGCGTTGGACAACTGGGCGGCTGTGGAGCCGGAATTACAGCGCCTTTCAGAGCAATTGGAATCTGGCGAGATTCCGGACGCGATTGATGTTCGTGATCCCAGCATTCTGGCGGCACCTTTGCCGCGGGCGTTCAATTGGTCGGACGGTAGCGTCTACCTGAATCATATGGAGCTCGTGCGGAAAGCCAGGGGCGCAGAAATGCCGTCCAGCTTTCTTGATGATCCACTGATGTACCAGGGTGGATCTGATGATTTTCAAGGCTGCCGCGCGCCAATCCTTATGTTGGACGACGCATGGGGCATTGATTTTGAGGCTGAGGTGGGCGTGATCCTGGATGATGTGCCAATGGGTGTGTCGGAAGCGGATGCTGGCCAGCACATCAAACTGGTGACGATCATCAATGATGTGTCGCTTCGGCATGTTATTCCGGGCGAGCTGGGCAAAGGTTTTGGCTTCTACCAAGGCAAACCAGCGACAGCATTTGCGCCCGTCGTGGTGACACCTGATGACCTGGGTTTGGCATGGGATGGCGGCAAGCTGATCGGGCCAATGCACTGCTGGATCAATGGTGAAGCTTATGGGCAGCCGGACTGTGGCTTCGACATGAACTTCGAGTTCCCACGCTTGATCGCACATGCAGCCCGCACGCGTAACTTGGTCGCCGGAACGGTCATTGGCTCCGGTACGATTTCAAACAGAGACCGGGCCGCTGGCTCATCCTGCATCGCTGAGAAGCGGATGATTGAGACGATTGAAGAGGGCGCGCCTAAGTCCGAATTCCTGAAATTCGGTGATCGTGTCCGCATTGAATTCCAAACAAGAGACGGCCATTCACCCTTTGGGGCTATTGATCAAGTCGTGAAAAAGGCGGGCTAGGCTGGATTTTTGGTGGCTGCAGCCTATTTATGTGTTGCGTAATCAGGTTTTGACCCTTATACGCGCGCAACTTCTTTTCATTCCTCACCGTCTTGCTTTAGGAGGGTCGCAGCCCCGTGACCGCTCGTATTCGCCGTTTTCTGTCAGACGTGCGCCCGGCAACGCCTTGCCTGGTGATGGACCTGGACTCTGTCCGGAATGCCTTTGAAGGCTTGGCCCAATCCCTACCGCGGGCAGCGATTTTCTATGCGATGAAGGCCAATCCTGCGCCGGAAATTCTGCGTCTGTTGGCCAGGCTTGGTTCCAGCTTCGATACAGCTTCGATCTACGAAATCCGGGATGCTTTGGCCGCTGGCGCGCGGCCAGAACGCATTTCGTTCGGCAATACAGTGAAGAAGCAGTCGGACATCAAAGCAGCCTACGATTTGGGTGTGCGGCTGTTTGCCTTTGATTCTGCCGGTGAGCTTGAAAAGCTAGCAGCGGTCGCACCAGGTGCTCGCGTCTATTGCCGCCTGCACTTAGATTTCTCCAGCACTGCAGATTGGCCACTTAGCCATAAATTTGGTTGTTCCTTCCCAATGGCAAAGGAACTGCTGACCCAGGCTGGCGAGATGGGGCTCGACCCATACGGCGTCTCCTTCCATGTGGGCTCACAGCAGCGCGATGCAGACGCATGGGACATGGCCGTTAGCCGGGCGGCAATGCTGTTCACGGATTTGGCGGAGCAGGGCGTTAACTTGCGCATGGTCAATGTCGGCGGCGGGTTCCCAGCGCATTACCGCACCGAGGCAGCCCCGCAGAACACCCATTGTGAAGCGCTGATGCAGGCGATGCAAAAGCACTTCGGCAATCGCCAGCCGGATCTGCTGGTAGAGCCTGGCCGCAGCATGGTCGCAGACGCAGGGCTGATCCAGAGCGAGGTCGTACTCGTTTCGCATAAGCAGAAAGGTGGCCCGCGCTGGGTCTATCTGGATGTTGGCAAATTCGGCGGCCTGATTGAGACGCTGGATGAGGCAATTAAGTACCGCATGACTACAAGTCGTGACGGTGGCCCTGTCAGCCGCGCCATCATCGCCGGCCCGACCTGTGATGAGGTCGATGTATTGTATGAGGAAACGCCCTATGAACTGCCGAATGACTTGAAGCCCGGCGATATGGTTGAGTTCCTATCTGCCGGTGCCTATACGGCAACATATTGCTCTGTCGGCTTCAACGGTTTGCCACCGCTCAAGACATATTGCGTCTGATTGGCGAACGATTATCGGCTAGCATGCGTTACTGTAGAGCGGATTTGGATCATTCCGGTTCATAGCCGCATGCAGTGAAGAAGCTTCGGGCATCCTTTGTCGTTATAGCGTCGATAGCGTCTCGAATGGCGTTCCAGAGGCGATGGACAGTGCGGGC
>Ga0181601_10005525_pt1 | contig 10504 bp, 7 predicted proteins | sample 041ome_8_FD_133020 | JGI IMG/M metagenome (GOLD analysis project Ga0181601, IMG submission 133020) | Coastal salt marsh microbial communities from the Groves Creek Marsh, Skidaway Island, Georgia - 041407BS metaG (megahit assembly) | ecosystem: Environmental > Aquatic > Marine > Intertidal zone... | reverse complement strand
TGGTAGCGAGTGAGATTGACCCTGGGCTTGGGAACCAGTGCCGCCAATCTGGCCATGAAATCCACCGGATCGAAGGCCACTTGTGTCGTTCCATGCCCAAAGCATTCGTTACGCTCATGGGGCAAGCTTTCCCGGTACGGTGTCTTCAGGCTGTAAACCACCTTGCCCATTGCCTGGGGATGGGCAGCGAACAGGTACCGTAGAGGGAAAGGAAAACTGATGACCCACTGACGCAATGGCACATCGGGAAAAACTTCATCAGAGAGAAGGGCGGCTGTCTCGGCCATCCGGCGGGCACCGCAGCTCGGGCAAAACCCTCGCTTCTTGCAGGAAAACGCCACGAGCCGGTCGAAGTGACACTTATCGCAACGCACCCGCAGGAACCCGTGTTCGAGGCGACCGCATTTGAGATACGCTTCAAACTCTCGATGGACATGGGTCGGCAGACTTTTGCCCTGAAATTCCAACTGCTCAACCAGAGCGGGGTAGTGTTTCTCTATAAGCCGGTAGAGCAGAGTTTGCTCTGGGCAATGGCGTTCATAGGTGACGTGACCAAGGGCATGCCCATAAACAGGGGCAGACCCTCCGTTGCCTGGTGACAGCATGCTGCGTCGACTCCAACAGAGTTGAAGTCAAACACAGTGGGGCCGTGAGCTTTGGCGGGGAACATCCGAAGTATCCAACCGCTTGGCTATGTTCAAGCAGTTCTGGTCACACCCACCGACTATGGGTAACCGGGTGTCACCCATGTGCCCGGTATCAGATGTAAACCATGTCTACGGTATACACCAATGAAGACATCGACCACGCGAACGACGCTGTCTTCTTCAACGTAATCGTCGACGCGTTCGGGGAACAGAGTGCTCTGTTGACGATTCTCGCCTTCGATGAAACCGCTCATTCGTCACACCTCCACCGAAAAGCTGTATTTTACTTTTCAGCGGGAGTTTTTACACGGCCTCGGCCGAAAGCTGACGTATGCTCAAGTGTCTTAAGCCGACTATCATTAGGAACTCGGAAAGCCCCATTTGCGCACCGTGGGCTAGGCGGTTCTTACTCCTATACTAGTGGGCACCGATAGCAAGAATAAAAACTAACAATGAATTTCAACGCGGAGCAGAAGCTTTTCCTGTCTTGGAGCATACGATATGAAACTGAAAGACCTTGCACTTCTGGCTGAATTGGCCAGCGCTGTTGCTGTGGTGATATCGCTTGTGTATGTCGGCGTTCAGGTCAACGACAACACGTCGGCCATTCGATCCGCCGCCGCCAGCGACGCGACGACAACAATGCAAGCCTGGTATCTCCAGATGGGAGATAACCGGCAGGCCAGTGATGTCTGGTATCGGGCAATGACTAGTCCCTCACCACTTTCCAACGAGGACGAGTTCCAATTCATGATGTCGATGCATGTCGCTATTCTTGGCATGCAAAATAGTTTTCTCCTCGTCAAGGAAGGCACGCTGGATCGGGAGTTTCGAGAAGGCGTTACTGCGGCAATAGTGGCAGTCAAGTCGCTGCCAGGGATGCAGCGCTTCTGGACGCAACGAAGAGGTTTTTTTCACGTTGAATTTGCAAATTTCGTTGACGCGCTATTGGCACAGGACTCTGGTCAGACACTGGATATCTATCGCATTAAAGATCCCGGCAGCACAGGGTGACATTACTACTTGTGATGAGCCCGCATGACTTGTTCAAGTTTTAGTACTCTGCGCAATCAACGCCGGGGCTGGGGGCTGTTCTGTATCGGCTTAGCCGAGCCGTCGCAGAAAGAAAACTAAGGCTTACTTTACCGAAGCATCAAATGTGCAATACCTCGCGGCTTTCGTCGTCCTTGTTTGGCTAGTGTGCGCTACAGGTGTGATCCGCCAGAAACGAGTCAGAGGCAATACACGTGATCCAACGAATCAAATGCTCCTTTGGTTTCTTGTGGCAGTTGTTATCGCTAGGGTGGCTTACCTAGCTTTCCACGCAGAGTCATACCAGCCCTCCCCTATTGATACGGACTGCTATGGCCGAACAGTAGACATCCTTTAGACAACTAACGGCGTCAATGTAAACCAAGAGATGATATTCATAGGCCCAACGTCACGGCGCTAGAGACCCTATGAGAGCGTTAAAATGAGTGTGAGAGTGCCTGTTGCGTCGTCCCCAAGCAATCACGAACCTGGCTCTTACATTTATTGGTTTGTCATGGAAAAAATATTTGCTGGAAACCTTGCCAGTGCCCAATGACCCACGCGTCCGAATCTGTGTTGTTCCGGAACGGCTGGCCGCCGTGCACCGCTACAGCGGTTCGTGCAACGAGAGTAATTACGCAAGGCACGAGAATTTGCTGCTTGACGCGCTGGCCGATGACGGGATGTCCACACGCAGCGCCCCAGTCTCTGCACGATACAATAACCCGTTTACACCGAGGTTCATGCGCCGCAATGAGGTGATCGTCGAAATAGAAGAAGGTGAGCGGCCCGCTTCAGGCAAGTAATTCAAAATTGTTTCCGGAGCGCGCGACAAACTATGCCTCGGTATCCTGACTGCGCTAGTGTCTTTTATGTAAGACCGACAGTCTGTATACCCCGACCGTCATCAACGGAATCACATAGACCGCCAGGAAGCCCCAGGCGAGCGTGCCGTAACCCTTGGCAATCAAATCCGTGATACCGATCAGTGACAATCCTGCGCTGACAAGTATCGCGGAAACCGCAATTGTAGCCCGACTCATCGGACTAAGGGTCGGTCTCCCTGAATCCTCGAGATAACCATCAACACGATCGTTTATCCCCTGCAGAATCCCCGCCCCGGTTTCGATAAATGTGCCGAACAGCATCACCGTGTACAGTGCGAGAAATGACGCGAATCCAAGCTGGCTAATCATCCAATAGACTGGAATAGCCTCGTCCAACACATCCGGCAAAGCAGCGGCAAACGCAAACTGGAATATCAGTGCCGGAATCAACGCGATGACCGCGGCAATAGTGCCTGAACAAAGCGCTTCGCTTCGCGACTCAAAGTCGCGCGCAACATAGAGCAGTAAAGGAATTACAGCAAGGTTGTATGCGGCATATTGCAGACCGCTCAACCACCACCCACTCACAGAGTCCGAGTTTTGCATGGTATTCAGAAAGGAGAAGCTATCGTTACTGAATACCGCAAAGAGAAACGCGAGAAGAACCGCGTACAGCAAGACTGACCAGAACGTCAGCGCGGCAGTGATCAACGTTCTGCCAAAAAATGTCAGCACACCAACCACGAACAACATAATCATCAACCCGGCTATGTAAGAGATTCCAAAGTTCTCTCTGAGAATATTGCCGGCAGCGGAGGCTAGCACCGCCAATATGAGAAGAAACAGCAGAATTATCAGAACCTCGAATACCACCCACCCTGGCCCAATAAGACGCTTGAAAAAGTGTCGGTAGTCGTAAGCTCTGAATACGCGCGCAAATTCAAAGGTCGACGAAATGACTGTGGCCAACACAACGAAGGCAACAAGAATTCCGCAGATGCCACCCAAAGCACCGTAGCTCGTGAAGTACTCGACGATTTCACGACCCGTACCGTATCCACCACCAATCATCACTGACTGGATCACGGCGCCAGGCACAATATGAATGCGCAGGAAACGACTCATTCGTTTATCAACAGCTCTGCGATTGCAGCACATCCATCGATGACCGGGTCCACACAAGGCAGGCCAAGTTCGGCTGAAAGCTTCCCGAGATACGATCTCCGCTTATCAGGTTGAAGCTGCGACGTGTTTACACATACTCCGGCGCAATCAATGGCCGGATTCGTGCGCCGGCCCAGTGCCAGATTCAGGTCAATGCAGTCCGCCACGCTCGGCACCGCGTAATTCGGCCAACCCGATACCACTGTCCGTGTCACATCATGACAAACAACGATGGCGTCCGGCTGCGATCCATGCAGGAGCCCTAGGCTAACTGCCGCATAGCCAGGGTGAAACAGGGATCCCTGACCTTCGATGACATCCCAGTGGTCAGGGTCGTTATCGGGCGACAAAACCTCCGCGGCGCCCGACACGAAATCAGAGACCACAGCGTCGATCGGTATTCCTTCCCCGGCAATCATTATTCCGGTTTGGCCGGTTGCCCGGTATGTCGCCCTGTGTCCGAGTTTCTGCAGAGCAGCAGTAAGCGCCAATGCCGAATATTTCTTACCAACAGCGCAGTCGGTACCCACTGTCAGTACGCGTTGTCCCGTGCGTTTACGCCCGGTTCCGACCGGCAAACCCTTCGGCGGTACGCGCACATCAACCAATCTTGCACCCGAACTTTCTGCCGCGGCGACCAACTCGGCGTTGTCGGTCAAACTACCGTGCAGCCCGCTAACGATGTCGAGTCCTGCACGAGCGGCAGCGTAAATGGCATCCCACCATATGGCCGGAATGACCCCGCCTACCGTGGCGACCCCGATCACCAGGCTTTTCGCTCCAGCTTTGACCGCGGCCTCGACGTCCATGTCTTCCACGCCAAGATCTACGGCAGCGCGATCCAGTCTGAGCTGTCCGGCTACCTGCTCGCGCCGCCAATGCACGAGGCCCAACGCGGTCTTCGCATAGGTCCGATCCTGCATATCACCAATAAACAAGAGATACGGCGAACGAATTTCAATTTTGTCAGTCATTATAAAAAACTCAGTTCCCTAGAGCAGCTGTGATTGCCACCCCAATAAATGTGGCAATGGCGTAGCCGAGCATGCCGACCAGAATTCCGGGAGCAACCAGTGGCTGCCAACCCTTGCTCGCGGCCAGGGCAGCCGCCGGTGCGGGTCCAAGAATACAGGCGTTCGATGCTACCAAGACTTCGGCCAGATCAAGTTTCATCAACTTGCCTATCAGTACCAGCAAGCATAGGTGTATCAACACCATTACAGTAATGAACATTATGATGGGCAACGCCGCGCCTAGCACTTCGCTGATATTTGCCCCTGCGCCGATTACGGCGAAGAATACGTACATGAACAAGGTTCCAAGCTCAAATTCGGATTCAACCCGGCGCACGACGGGTTTGGCGAGATTGGCTACCACTAGCGACAGCGCAGTAACGATCAGCACGTAGAAAGCATGGGCTTGCAGAATCGACGCGAGACCCGAACTAACGGCACAAATCACGAGGCTGAGCGCAAGCCCATTTGCAGCGGCCGCAAGGCGAAATGGCTTTGCCTCCTCTGTGGCAGGCGCTTCTGCTTCGGCTGCCAAAGCTCCTAAGTCCTGATCAATAAATTTCGATGGCATCGCCCTGCGAATGAAACCGATAGTCGGCATCAACATGAGCATTACCAGGAATATCACCGCGCCAACCGCATCGGCTGAGAGGCTTGCGACATAGATGGAGGAGTCCTTGATACCGACAGCCTCCGCCGTTGCTACGAAATTCAGCGATCCGCCGATATAACTCGAAGTGATTGTTCCGACAATTTCAGAATGGAGCGGCCCCATGTCGATCAATTGTGCAGCGATAAGCGCGCCAGCTATCGTTGCCCCCGCTGCCAGGAGAAAAGCAATGAGCATGGGTCCGGACTCGGCGATGATCGTCCTGAGATCTGCCCGCAACAAGAGCAGCGGTATCGCCATGGGAACCAGTACGCCGGCAATCGTGCCGTAGAGCGGCGCGGAGTAGGGAATAATCCCAAGATTCGACGCGGTCATGGAGACGGCAAGCAGTATCAGCGGACCACCTAGCTGCTGGCCCCATCGCTGGCTTTCGGCCCAAAAGCCGAAAGCCACGATGACCATTATTGCGGCGCTGAGTGCAAACGTCTGATCTGGGTCAATCAAAGGCATTACTCAGCATATGAGCCGGCAGCACCCTTTAGATCGCAAAGCCGACCTTCACGCCATATGTCCTTGGACGAACAACACCAAGTTCGACACGGCCGGTAACCGCCTCATCGACGGAACCTACGGAATTGATACCAAGCTCATCGGTCACATTCTTCCCGTACACCTCGACGGACCACCTGCCGGTTAACAATCCCGCCCGGAGATTCACAATTGTATTGCTCGGGATCTCTCGAACGTTACCATCCGGATCGAGATTCCCCAGATCAGCGGGGCGCTCCCCGGTATAGCCAAGGTTGCCGCCGACATAGGCCGTCGAATCACCCATGACTGCCCACTCGTAGTCGGCCGAGAGTCCGTAGCTCCACTCGGGAACGAAAGGCAGGGGATCGCCGTCCATACCACCAACGAGTGGGTCGGTATCCTCGGTGAGCTGGGCATCGGTGTATGCGCCATTCAAGGAAAGCGTCAGTCCGTCCGTCAGCATGTAGCTCATTGAGAATTCGACACCCTTGCTTTCAGCGGAGCCCCCATTACTGTTGACACCGAAACCATCGACATTTGCCAGTAGCTGGATATCTTTCCAATCGAGGAAATAGGCTGCCGCATCAAATACATACCTGCCGTCGGAACTCATTAGCTTATAGCCCACTTCGTAGCTCGTCAGGCTATCAGAATCGTAGGACCGCGGCGTAGATGGCGGCGCTGCCGGGCTTACCACGTTCGGTCCGCCGGGGCGGAACCCGGTCGCAATTCGCATGTAAACGGATGACTCGTCATTCAACTGCAACCGTGGTGATACCGACCAGGTGAAAGGGTCTTCCGAGGAATCGACCGTAAAGTCGCTGTCGCCGGCCAGCGGGCCCGAGGTAACCTGCCTCGCGCTCTGCTCGTTGCTGCTGGCGCGTGCGCCGAACGAGAGCTCGAAGTCCGGAGTGATGTACCAGGTACCGTTCGCGAAAACCGCAATCTCTTCATAAGTTGACTCAATCGAGGCTAATGCAAGGCCGCCCAGCCCTTCTACAACGTCCTCCGTACCAGCAGCTACAGCATCGATTTTCTGACTAATGAGCGACTCTTCGTCCGTGTAGTAAGCGCCGACGAGCCACTCAAAAGTGTCATTTTCTTTCGAAACAAGCCGAAACTCCTGCGTAAATTTATCCGTCGATGTTGTCTGCGGCAGAATGGCACTGAGAAGCGGCGCAATTTCTGGAGTAGAAGGGTCATCAAAAACAAAGGTCAGGAACGACGACAACGGCACGCCAGCCAAGCTCGAGGCAATCGCCGCATCCTGCTGGAAGTTTTGCTCAAAGCTGCCATCGCTCGTTATCGATTGAAGACTTGCCGCGCCGAAGTCCCAGTCAAGATTTGCGCTGTAGACCCGATATTCGATATCAGAAAAAGCTCTCTGGTAGCGCGATTGAACGGGGCTGCTGTTTAGCGGTTTCAAGGTAGACGGATTCGCATCTACGAGGTCGGGGCCACCACTCTCGATGTTTTGCAAGACCGCGGACAGATTGACAGAAAATGTATCACTGACCTGTAAAAGTGCCGCAACGCGCCCACCGTAGGTATCCAGTGAGTTAAGGTCGTCTTCGACGCGCGTGCCTTCAATTACATTCACGTTGGGATCCGTAAGCGTCCCAATCGGGTTGTTGCCAATCGAATCACTAAAGCCCTCGTCAGAACGATAGAAGCCGCTTGCACGCAGTGCGAACGAATCGCTGGCTGGAATATTAACGACGCCGGTGAACGCATAGCCCATGTCACCATCCTTAACGTCTTCAGCGCTAGCCTGGAGCTTCGCTTCGAATTCCTCAGTATTCGGTTGATTCGAAACGTATTTAATCACACCGCCGAGCGAGCTCGCGCCATACAATGTGCCCTGTGGACCGCGCAAAACCTCGATCCTGTTGATATCGAACGTATCAAAGTCGCCCGAGACAGTTGCAGCATTAGCAAGGCCGGTACTCGAGCCGAATGGTACGTCGTCGACGTAAACACCGACCGTCGATGCTACACCACCGGTATTAATGCCGCGTAACGTGACGCGCGTAACTCCGCGCTGGCTACTGGTGATACTCAGGCCGGGAACCAAGGCAACGAGGTCCTGGAAGTTGTCGGCTTGCGTTCGCTCGAGCAGCTCACTTGAAAGCACCGACACGGACATCGGGATATCTGCAAGAGACTGCGAGCGCTTTTGCGCCGTAACGATGATTTCCTCTATAGCCGAGGCGCCTTGATCCTGCGCGTTGGCAATCGAGCCTGAGAACATTCCGCCCGCAAGGACGACACCAGTGACTATTGGTATTGCTTTGATTTCGTCTGGTCTGAACATTTTTCCCCACCCCTGAATTGATTTTTCACCCCGCTGCAAGCCCAACCGCTTCATTGGTGCATGCCTACACGTTCCATACTAGTGTCTGGCTGCGGTCCAGCATTAGTCTGATTCGACCAATTTATGTGCAGAAACGGTGGCCTCAAATGCCCTGCTCCCGGCGCCATTCCTTCGGGCTCGCCCCGCTATATCTGCGGAACGCGCGTGAAAACGCTGAGTGATCCTCGTACCCGACAATGCTTCCGATCTCAGCAATTGAGTGCCGGTTTTCTTTCAGCAGCAGCCGCGCGGCCTCGATGCGCTTTTCAATGCAATACTGCATGACAGCGGTTCCGGTCGTCGTTATAAATCCGGACTTCACTCGTGTTTCCGATATTCCCAGCTGTTTCGCCAGTTTCGGCAACGGCGGAGGGTTTACGTATTCCATGCTTAGCACTGCGCGAGCGCGCCTGATTTTCTCGCCATAGGGGACATCCATATCCATAGGGTTCGCATCGGCCAGCTTCACACTATTCTTGAGAATCTGCAGTCCGATACACAACAGCTCGTCATATTTTGCGAACATCCAGTGTCCGAGAAGAGATCCGTCGACTGGCAAATGGAAGCACGACCAGATTGAATTGCGGTGAACATCCTCGAGGAAGAATACCCGCTGGCGCGGTTTGATATGTTGCCCGTCCATGCTTTCGCGCAGCCATTTAGGGTAAGCGCTGACAGGCTCTCCCGTTTGCTCCATCAAGGTGGATAGCGGTGCGTGTATGACAACATGCCGAATCTGCACGTTTGTTTTTGGGACCCTGTAGGTCACTTCTTTCTTCGGTACCACAGAAACAATGAGCGCGGGACCCAGGTCATGTACGTTTCTTCGTTTGCCCAAGAATTCAGACCGTTTGACAGTTGATACAAACTGAAAACTGATAACGTCCGCAACTTCGTTGCGAAGAACTAGCGGCGTTCTCAGGACCGTATTATTGATCTCGATAAGTCGGTCGGCATTAATTCGATAGCACAGTAAGCCCTCTAATCTCGGTGCATTCAGGTCATGCGTATTGTGCCGGTCAGGTGTTGTGCTGAAACGCGTAATCCTTTTCGCTTTTTCGAACATCGCGTCCAGGTCTTTCCTGGAAACATCGCCCAGGTCAAACTCTGGCGAGGCCTCCACGTAATATTCGTCTCCATATTTCATAGTTCGATCTGGCCCCCGCAATTATTCTGCTATGGCAATTATTCTTATGCGGCAATTGCCGTTGACTGAACTTTGGCAGAGTATATCCGCAAAACCCACCGATTCTGCATATTTTGCTGGCGAATCGGCCTAACGCGCACTGTCCCAGCAAAGATATGATCGATGCACTTTCGCCAATCCGAACACTGGAACGCCCCATGACCAGACTTACCAAACACCTGATACACAGCCTGCTGATACTGCTCATCGCGACAACGTCGATGGCCGCAGAACCCAATCTCGATGACCCTGCTCAGCTAGAGATATTTGTTGACGGCGTCGTGAAACCGCTGATGAAAGCTAATAACAGTCCCGCTGGAACCGTCGCGATTGCCCGAGGTGGCGAGCTGATTCTCGCAAAGGGCTATGGCTTCGAAGACATCGAACAGCGGATTCCAGTTGATCCACATGAGACCCTGTTCCGGCCCGGTTCAACGTCCAAGCTGTTTACGTGGGTCTCAGTCATGCAGCTGGTCGAGCAGGGCAAACTCGACCTGGATACGGACGTGAATACCTATCTGGAAGAATTCCAGATTGCTGACACTTTTGACGAGCCAATCACCCTTCGGCACATAATGACCCACACGCCGGGATTCGAGGACGGCGGACTGGGCTATCTCATTGTCGATGACCCAGATCTGATTCAGCCACTCAGTGAAAGCATGAAGCGGTTTCAGCCGGAAAGAGTTAATCCTCCCGGAGCTCAGACCGCCTATTCAAACTACGCCACTGCCTTGGCAGGCCTGATCGTCGAAATTGTTTCGGGCGTGCCTTTCAATGATTACGTCCAGCAGAATATTTTTGACCCGCTCGGAATGACCCGGTCGAGTTTCCATGAGCCGCTTCCTACCAATCTCGAGAAGCACATGGCAGGCAGTTACAAGGTCGAGCTTGGTGCCTACGTTGAAAAAGACTTTGAGATCATTGCCAATTTTGGTCCGGCCGGTGCGCAGTCGGCGACGTCACCCGATATGGTTCGATTTGGGCAGGCGATTCTTAACGGCGGTGAACTGGATGGCAAGCGAATTCTAAAGGCTGAAACTGTCGAGGAAATGCTGACGCCGAACTTCGCGCACGATGATCGAACGACGGCAATGCTGCTAGGGTTTTACGAAACCGACTACAACGGGCATCGCGTTGT
>Ga0181601_10005521_pt1 | contig 10512 bp, 8 predicted proteins | sample 041ome_8_FD_133020 | JGI IMG/M metagenome (GOLD analysis project Ga0181601, IMG submission 133020) | Coastal salt marsh microbial communities from the Groves Creek Marsh, Skidaway Island, Georgia - 041407BS metaG (megahit assembly) | ecosystem: Environmental > Aquatic > Marine > Intertidal zone... | reverse complement strand
CCTCTGCACCCCTTTGCAATCCGCGCACAAGAAATTCGGTTTTTTCGGGATTGTAAACGAGGTCAAATAAAAGATGGCTGGAGTTCAGCAATTCGTAATGTATAGGAGGTGCATCACTCACGTTTGGATAAGTGCCAAGGGGGGTGCAATTGATAATGAGGGAACCATCTACCAGGTATTCCCCAAATGATTCGAATAATTTTTCCCCGGCCGATGGGCGTCGAGCAAATTGAACTGCGGGAATTTGCAATTGTTCCAGCGCATATCGGATGGCCTTTGACGCACCACCATTTCCCAAAATAAGTGTATTTGGCACCTCCCGACCCCGCTTGGTGTAGGTTTGCCAATCTTCGAACGACCGCATAAACCCCCACCAATCCGAGTTGAAACCGGTAGCTATGGGTTGCGTTCCGTTTCGATGGAATAAAATGGTATTCACACTTCCAATGGCTTTTGAATGGGAGTCGATGGAATCGAGCAAAGGCAGATAGGTTTCTTTATACGGTATGGTGATGTTTGCGCCAACTACCTCAGGGTTTTTCTTTAATTCGTGAAGTAAGCCAACGGGATCTAGAGTTTCCCAAATTTGGTATGTGCATTCGGTAAGGAGGCCCAATCGCTCAAATTTTTGTGCAAAATAACGTGGAGAAAAGGAATGCCCCAAATGCGCACCGATCAACCCGAAAACCCTCATGAGTTCTGCTTTTTTTGTGAACCAGCAAAATACTCCAGCAAAATCAAGCCCATTGCTCCGAGTATCATTGTCGCGAGCCCGGCATAATCCCTCGGTCCAAGAGTTTGAGGTAAAAAACGGCGGTATTGCAAGACGAATCGCTCACCATCCGATTCCACCCAGCTAATCGGTTCTTGCCAGGGCCAAATAATTAATAGCGAGCCCAGCACAAAACCCGTGAGCGCACCCATTACTTCGTCATTGTAGTGCTCTAGCAACCAGACCAATACGTAACTAAATCCGACCAAACCTGCCACAGATCCCGCTGCAAAAATGGAAACATAAAGCGCGTTAAAATGGGCTATACTATCGATGAGTAACAGTTGGTAATTACCCATCAAAATAAGCAAAAACGACCCGCTCACACCAGGTAGAGTCATTCCGCTAATGCTTACCATTCCGCACAAAAAGATGTAAATTAAATTGTGATTCTCCGGAACTGCCGGCAAATAATCGAAGCCGATACTCATCCCCAAACCGAGCGCTGCAAATAATATGGCCGTTCGATCCCACTTTTTTACTCCTCGTCCAATGTAGTAGACAGATGCGGAAATGATTCCAAAAAAGAGAGACCATATTATTACTGGATAATTTTCGAACGACCACCGCAACAGATTGGCCAACCCCACCACGCTGACCACAATTCCCGAAAAAATGGGTACTAAAAAAGATCCGCTAACGGTTGTGTAAAAAGCTTTGAATCGACCACCGAGAAGTAATTTGAGTGCCCTGAGATTCAGTCGTTTTAATGAGGAAATAAAGGGTCTATAAATTTCGGTAATCAGGGCAATGGTGCCTCCGCTCACTCCAGGGATTATATTGGCAATTCCCATGAACATGCCCTTTAAAAAAAGCAGCATCCAAGCCGTATTCCGCGCAAGAAAATTCAATTTTCGTGTTTCTCGGGATTCCAACGATCCAAGATCAAGATGATTGCCAAACCCATCGCAGCCAAACCCAATGCCCCCAATAACACGCCAGAATCTTGAGATAAATCGGGCCAAACTGGGCGTTCTACCACGGGAACTACTTCCCCATGTGAATTTATTCGTGTTTCTAAAACAACCTTAAAGGGCCAAATCTTTAGCAGCGATCCCGCCATAAAACCGGTAAGTACAGCCACCGTGGCATCATGTGCGCGCTTGAACAACCAATCCAGCAGACGGCTGAAAGCAGCTAACCCCGAAACACATCCCGCTCCAAATAGCGCAAGCGTAGCTGCGTCGAAGCCTTTAATTGCATCGATAATGTATTCGTATTTGCTCAACAGCAGCAATATGAACGAACCGCTAATCCCCGGAAGAATCATCGCTGAAATGGCTACTGCACCAGAGAGAAAAATAAACCACGGTGCATCTGGAGTTTGAGCGGGTAGGGCAGTTACAATCCACCCGGCAAATAATGCCCCAGCCACCAATTGAACCACTCGCAATACATCCCAATGGCCGATCTTGCGGCCGACTACCCACGTAGATGCCAGGATTAACCCAAAGAAAAAGGACCAAAGTGGCGTGGCGTGGTGGGTGAGCAAGTAACTAATTAAATGAGCCAAACTGAACAAGGAAATGCCAATTCCGCCAAAAACTGCAACCAAAAAAGATGCGTTTGCCTCGAGCCACATTGCCCCAAATCCTTCTTTTCGCAAAGTGGTAATGAGCCGAGGATGAATACCCTTGATGCTGGCTATAAGCTCTTCGTAAATTCCGGTAATAAATGCAATGGTACCACCACTCACTCCCGGGATCACATCGGCAGCGCCCATCATTACGCCGCGAATAACCAATGCGGCATATTCCTTGAAATTACGACTCATGGCTCTCGGATTGATATGCCTCATACCCACCTTTCAAACTAAACACCTCTGAAAAACCGCATTCCCGCTCCAAGAAAACCGCAGTAGGCCCGCTTCTGCGACCCGATTGGCAGTACAAAACAATGGGGGTTGCTTTCTCTAATGTTTTAACTTGTTCCGAAACGAATTCCATTGGGCAATGCGAAGCTCCTGGAATGTGCCCTTCTTCGAATTCATAGTCTTCGCGAATGTCAAAAAATACCCAATCTTTTTGTTGGAGTTCCAGTTGGTCTAATTCCACGTAGGTGATTTCTTTTACGAGGGTTTGATCCATGGTGTAATCATTTTTTTCAACGAGGAGATATCTGCAATTTCGGGATAGAAATCGAGTAGTTGTTCGTAGTCCTCCTGCTTAAAGGTGTTCTTGGACAAAAGATCCATTGCGTAGTTTTGATTGCCGAGAATAAGTGCCGCACCAGACGCGTACCAGATAAATTTCCGCTCTTTGGGATATTTCTTACGCGCAGCTTCGGCTTGCTCGAGTGCAATTTCGAAGTCGGAACAAGTGAGCGCAATATCGAGAAAATCCATGTAATCGCTACGGGTACCTGCATGGTCAAGGTAGCGCGCATAAATGTGCAAGCCCTCGGCGTAATGCCCAATTCCAATGAGTTCCGAGGCCGCCACGCGATGCATCGGGTCCGTATCGGAAGCCAAGTTGCTGAATTGCCTAAAGAATCGAGAGGCTTCTTTGTTTTGACCTAAGTAGCGATGAGTTTGTCCCAAAAGCAGGGCATTTTGAGATTCTTCGCGATTGATCATGTACGCTTTTTCCGCATAGCGCATGGCCTCGTAATAATTGCCATCGATCAATGCTACCTCAGACAGTATCCGGAGAATTTCATCCGTTTCTTCAATTTCACGTGCTATGTGAAACCATTTCTTCGCGTCATCTATAGCAACCTGTGCAAGTGCTATTTTCCCCATCATAAAGGCGCGTTCAAACTGAAGCTCAGGAGTGTGTTCTACCGTGCTAGATCCCACGAATAATTGGGCGTTTGCAAAGTCGTTCACATCAAAATACAACTGCCCAATATACAATTGCAGGTAGTAGTTCCCCGGTTCGCTTTGTGCAAAGCGCTTTAAGACGTCGATTACTTGATGTTGGATCTGTTCGGCTTGGGCGATGTCCAATAGCATTTCCAACGATTGATCGTCATATGAATCCAGCTCAATGAGCTCCATAATGTAGGGCAGGGCGGATAGGTACTCCCCTTTGTTGTACCAATAGCTCGCCTTAATACTCAATACCTCAGGACGCAATTCCTCATCCAACTCAAGGGCCCTCGAATAGTGCTTCATGGCCTCTTCGTCTTTCCCCGTGCGTTGGCATAGGCCCCCTAAGTTCATGTATACATCGGGGTTAAACGGGTCTATTTCGTGTACCTTCTCAATGAGGTTACTCGCCTCGTGAATTCGGTTTTGCGCCACGAGTGCTTGGGCCTTGTAAAGCATGAGCCCCGGACTTTGAGGGTGCAGCGATAGCCCAAAGTCCACACAGGCAATCACCCTACGCCAATTGGAAGACAAGATGTAGTGCTCGGCCACGGATTCAATTTCATGCAAATCGAAGAATTCATTGCGCTGCTCGTTGAGCATACGTTCAAATCTGTTTACACTGGCATCCGACGGTTCGAAGTTGTCCAAACTCATGGTTTATTTTTTAGCTCCTATGAAAATAGGAAAGCTCTGCGGCAAATGTCGCAATTCCCAGCGAAAGTTCTTAACATTTATCCGTGTACTATTGCTTTTACAGACTGATTCAGAAAATCTATCTTTGCAAGTAAACACTCAGCCATGACACTAATTAAATCCATTTCAGGTATTCGGGGTACCATCGGAGGCGCAGCAGGCGCTAATTTAACCCCAATAGATGCCGTGGAATTCGCAGCGGCTTATGCCGGTTTATTGCATGAAAAACACGGTAAAAAAATTCGCGTGGTTACGGGCAGAGATGCACGTCCTTCAGGCCCCATGTTACAGCAGATTGTGAATGCTGCTCTACAGATGTGTGGGGTAGATGTAATCGATTTGGGCATGGCAACGACGCCAACGGTCGAAATGGCCGTACCCTACTACGAGGCGCAAGGAGGAATCATACTTACAGCTTCTCACAATCCCGTAGAGTGGAATGCATTAAAAATCCTAGATCACCGCGGGGAGTTCATCTCTGCAGAGCTCGGGCAAGAATTGGTTGCGCGCATCTCCGCTGGGAATATGGAATTTTCTCCCGTTGAGGGCTTGGGTACGTTGGAACACCGCACAGATGCCCTTCAATATCACTTGGATACCCTTATGGCTCGTCCAGAGGTAAATGCGGAACGCATTGCTGCGCGAAAATTGGTCGTGGTGGTTGATGCGGTGAACAGTATCGGCGGAATCGCCATACCCGTTCTATTGGAACGCTTGGGCGTAGAAATAATTCCGCTTCACTGCGAACCACATGGTCAATTTGCACACAATCCAGAACCGCTTGCGGCACATTTGGTGGAACTCAGCGAAACCGTGCGCAATACCAATGCTCATATGGGTATTACCGTCGATCCCGATGTAGACCGCTTGGCATTTGTTTGCGAGGATGGATCCATGTTTGGGGAAGAATACACCTTGGTTGCCGTGGCCGAATATCTATTGACCCAAACTCCGGGACATGCGGTTTCTAATTTATCCAGCACCCGTGCTTTAGCTGATGTATGCGCTTCCATCGAGGGCTGCTCGTACAGTGCATCAGCCGTTGGGGAGGTGAATGTAGTTAAAGAGATGAAGGCCACTGGTGCAGTTATTGGGGGTGAGGGCAACGGCGGGGTGATATGGCCCGACTTGCATTACGGTAGAGATGCTCTTGCCGGTGTAGCACTGTTTTTGAGCCATTATTCAGCCTATGATGCCCCATTGAGTGAGTGGCGAAAGCGCTATCCGCAATACCTAATGGCCAAGGAAAAGATTCAATTGGAACCTTCTATGGATGTAGATGCGCTGCTCGAAAAATTGGCAAATTCGGTAAAATGTGAGGGTGTAGATCGCACAGACGGGGTAAAGTTCTTATTTTCGTCGGGATGGGTGCACTTGCGCAAATCGAATACCGAGCCGATCATTCGCATGTATGCCGAGGCACCTGATCAAGATCAAATAGATTCCTACATGGCAGCAGTGCGTTCAGCCATGTAATAAGTTACTTTGTATGAACAAGATTTATTTCGATAATGCCGCTACTACCGCAATTGATTCTTCTGTGGTAGATGCTATGATTCCGGTAATGCGCAATGGATTTGGGAATCCGTCATCTACTCATTCTTTTGGTCGAAGTACGCGGTCTCTCATTGAAAAAGCTCGAAAAGACATTGCTGAGCGGCTCCAGTGCGCGGCCTCGGAAATTTATTTTACCAGTGGTGGTACAGAAGCAGATAACCAGGCGCTGCACCTCGCGGTATACGATCTGGGCGTAAAGCGAATCATTACTTCTCCCATTGAACATCACGCGGTGGTTCATACAGCCGAATATCTCACTGCGCGTGGGGTTGTAGAATTGGAATTGCTAAGGGTACAGCCCAATGGAGATGTAGATTTAGACCATCTGGAAGAGCTGCTCGAGTCCGATAAAAAGACCTTGGTGAGCCTCATGCACGCCAACAACGAAATTGGAAATTTGTTGGACCTTCATCGCGTGGGGACCATGTGCAAGGCGCGCGGAGCTTACTTTCATAGCGATACGGTCCAAAGCATGGCACACTTTAACATTGATCTCTCCAAAACCCCAGTAGATTTTATTACTTGTTCGGCACATAAATTTCACGGCCCCAAAGGAGTTGGATTTTTCTTTGCGCGAAAGGGAATTCCATTTAAAGCATTTATTCAAGGTGGTGCACAGGAACGCGATCGGCGCGGTGGTACGGAAAACGTACCGGGTATCGTAGGATTGCACCGAGCGTTAATTGATGCCATCGATCACCACAAAGAACACGTGGCTTCTATTAAGGCCATCAAACAATTTTTCATCGATCGCCTGCGCGAAACCATTCCAAACGTGGCATTCAATGGAAAGAGCGATTCCATGGACGAAAGTCTTTACACCGTATTGAACGTGTCATTGCCTCCTTGCGAGATGGCCGGAATGTTGCTTTTTCACTTGGATTTACATGGAATTGCGGCTTCAGGAGGTTCGGCATGCAGTGCGGGTTCTTCCATCGGGAGCCATGTACTCACAGCTATTGGTGCCGATCCAAATCGGCCAGCCATAAGATTTAGCTTTAGCAAGTACAATACGCACGAGGAAGTGGACTTCGCCATCGAAAAGTTGGCTGCACTCTACACTCCGAAGCAAGAAATGGCCTAAACTTTATCGCTTAAAAAAGGCAACGAATCCGAGTGGATGAGCCCTAAATTCCAGAAACAACTGACTCAAATTGGTCTTAGTTCAGCTGCTTTTCAGAAGATGTGCGATACCCAAATAATCCTTTTTCTTTGATTATCCGGTCTACTTCTTTCGGAATTAAATCTTCCCATCCATCCTCATGATTCTTGATCATCTCCAACACATCTGGCGAGAAAATCTGGAGAATTTCCGGGTCGTAATTCTCAATATCTAAAATCCGGCGATTGTAAAGCAGGTACTGATACAATGGCTTCAATCGCGGGTGAACCTTTAAATTCTTACTGTTGAGAAGGGGTTCATTGGATTCGGGTTGATAGGGGTATAGGAACACCTTTAAATCTCGGTTAAATAATTTTCCAAATGCCTCAAGAATTCCTCCGCTCAAATGACGGTAGTACTTTTCGTTGAAGATGTTCACCAAATTATTTACACCTAAAATAAGCCCCATGCGCAGTTTGGTGTACTTAGAAAGATATTCATCCAACTTGTTATGCTTGTGGTAATTCGAGATCATCACCGTTTGCCCCAGGGAACATAGAATGTCTGCTCTTGATAAAAAATCTCCTTCATTAATTTCTCCTCCACCAGATTTCAAGTCTGCCAATGTGATTTCGAACAGAACTTGAGTGCGCTCTTTTTCCACGCGTTTTTGCTGCATGAACAATTCATATCCATTCTCCAGCATGTCCATATTTACCTTAGTCACGGGTCGGAAACGACCTCGAATGGCTAGTATGTTCTTTTTGTAGAGCAACTCCGCAGGTTGTAAATTTCTTCCGTCTGGCCCAAAAATCACCGCATCGGTCATGCCGTTTTTTACGAGGTGAAGCGACATCAAACGATTATCAACCCCCTCGAACAAAGGCCCTTCGAACTGAATCATGTCCATTTCGATTTGGTCTTTGCCCAAATTGTCGTAGAGCGAGTGAAGCAAAAGCAATGGATCGCTGTGGTAGTAGTAGGCTCCATAGACCAAATTAACCCCCAATACACCTACTGATTCCTGCTGCAGTCTGGCAAAGTCTTCCTTCAATTGGACGTGAAGAATAATTTCGGAGGGTTCTTGATCTGGACGCACTTGAAATTTTACGCCCATCCATCCGTGGCCTTTAAAGGTTTTGGCGAAGTTAATGGTGGCTAGGGTATCTCCAAAGGTGAAAAAGCATTTGGTGGGATGATTCTTGCGATCCAAACGGTCGCAGATGAGTTGATACTCTTGTTTGAGCATCTTACGCAGGCGACTTTCAGTTACATACCGGTTATTTTCCTCAATGCCATAAATGGCATCGGAAAAGTCCTTGTCATAAGCGCTCATGGCTTTTGCAATGGTGCCGGAAGCTCCGCCAGACCTAAAGAAATGCCGAACTACTTCCTGCCCCGCCCCAATTTCCGCAAACGTTCCGTAAATCTCAGAGTCTAAATTTACCTGAAGTGCTTTCTGTTTGGTGGTGAGAACCACTCGATTTTCCATGGCTCGAAGTGTTTTTCTGCGCGGTTGTAAAGTTAGAATTTAATCGCGAATTTGCCACTTTAATTCGGAGTTCATGGGGTATTTAACATTTTTCGGAACAGGAACTTCTCAGGGGGTGCCAGTTATTGGTTGTCGGTGTGATGTATGCACCTCGTCCGACCCCCGTGATGCCCGATTGCGCACCTCTGCCGGGGTGGTGTATGAGGGTATGAAATTCATTATTGATGTAGGGCCTGATTTTCGAACGCAGTGCCTTCAAACTGGCTGGGACGCTGCCGATGCCGTATTGCTCACGCACGCGCATCAAGATCACGTGGCCGGTCTCGACGATTTGCGACCGTTTATTTTTAAGTCGGGTCGCGAGATGCCGGTGTATGCCGATACATTTACAATGAATCAAGTAGTAGATCGATTTTCCTATGCTTTTGGGGGGACCAATTACCCGGGGGCGCCTCGGCTTACGGCGAATCAGATTAACCCGAATGAAACCCTGAATATTGGCCCTGCATCCATACAACCGATACCCATCATGCATGGAAATCAACCCATTTTGGGCTTTAGGTTTGGTCCCATGGCCTACCTCACCGATGTTTCGGCCATCCCGGAGGAGTCGCTAGAAAAGCTTCAAAACTTAGATGTATTGGTGCTGAATGCACTTCGGATTGAACCGCATCACTCTCATCTCAACCTCGAAAGCGCCTTGGCGTACATTGAACAAATTAACCCGAAAACGACTTATTTAATACATATTAGTCATTTACTCGGGCTGCACGATACCATCGAGAAACAACTGCCCGAGGGAATCCATTTGGCAATTGATGGCATGACCTTTGCCTTTTAACTTTTAACGCAAAATATGCGTATTCTTGTAAGAACAACTTAAACCAATTATGAAATGAAGAAAGAGGTACTCTTATTTGCGGTTGTAGCTTCTTTTGTAGCTGGCGCCCATGGAGGCGATGTGCGCTCCATTTATTACACGGACGACACTAAGTACCCCATCGATTTCACCGTGCAGCAACAACTTCGAGCCACCAACGTATGGCAGCAGTTTTTGTCCCGGAACGGCGATTGGTATGTTTCTTTTAACGAAGCCACTGGAATGCCTCATCGCGCTTACGGCTCACCGCTTTATATTCCTTATTTAGGCAGTTTTGAGTCTACGGCCCGATTTTTTCTGGATACCGAGTTAAAAGGTTTTGCCCTGCAGAATTCAGATTTACACCATGTGAATACCCGCTCTAGCGAAAATCATCACTTCGTGGATTTTGAGCAGATTTGGAACGGATTGCGCGTTCTGGATAGCCGCGTAACGGTGAAGTTTACTCCACAGGTGGAGGTGATCTTGTTTGGTCTGGATTATTTTCATCAAATCGATGTGGACATCAACCCTCAACTCACTCCTTCACAAGCCGCGGAACGCGCGGTCACCGACTTATCCCATGTACATGATGTGCGCTTAAATGAGGAGCTTGCAGTATTGCCCGTTCGATCGGCAACTGGATATACGTACCACCTAATTTACGAGGCGTTTATAGCCGCCAAAGACGAGGAAGGGGTACCCCAGCAGTGGCAGGTGTATATCGATGCCAAGAATGGTGCGATCTTATACCGCAGAAATCGTGTGGATCACTTTGTAAATGTGAATGGCGATGTGAAAATGGATCACCCTTTGGGAGTTGATGTGAATCAAGGGATGTCTTACATCCGAGCAACCGTAAACGGAACCAATTATTCTGCAGATGTAAATGGCGATATCGATTTTGCCTCTACGGGATCGATTTCTGCACTATTCCGCATGCAAAGCGATTGGGTTAACGTGAAGAACGGTGGAATTACCCCTACCTATTCTACTACCATTCCCGGAGGTCAAACATCGATTAATATCAATCCCGGTTTTTCACTGGTGGAGCGCACGGTATTCTATCACACCAACGTGGTACACGACGTAATGAAGGGTTTCCTCCCGAACTTCACCTCACTCGATGTGTCGCTTACAGCCAATGTGGAATTGACCAGCGGGAATTGCAACGCTTTTTACGATGGTAGCAGTATTAATTTCTACACGCAAGCGGGTGGATGTT
>Ga0181601_10005520_pt1 | contig 10513 bp, 9 predicted proteins | sample 041ome_8_FD_133020 | JGI IMG/M metagenome (GOLD analysis project Ga0181601, IMG submission 133020) | Coastal salt marsh microbial communities from the Groves Creek Marsh, Skidaway Island, Georgia - 041407BS metaG (megahit assembly) | ecosystem: Environmental > Aquatic > Marine > Intertidal zone... | reverse complement strand
TTTTACAGATGATCCTGTCTTTTTAAAACGTTTTGCAGCCCCCGAATGTGTTTTAAGTTTGTATCCCATATCTTTTCTTGCAATTTAAATTTAACTTTTCTTTTTTAGAGGTGATAAAACCATTAATAGCTGTCTCCCTTCTAAGGAGGGCTCTTGATCAACTTGAGCTATCTCTTCAAGCTCTAATCTCAATTTATTTAAAAGATTTAATCCCATATCACTATTAAGTATTTCTCTACCTCTAAATCGGACGCTTATTTTAGTCTTATCTCCGTCAAGAATAAAGCTTTTAATCTTTTTTAATTTAATATTGTAATCACCCACATCAGTTGAAGGTCTAAATTTAATTTCTTTAGTAGTATTTCTTTTTGCTTTTACCTTAGATGAAGAAATGTTTTTTTTCTTATCAAAAAGATGTTTGCCATAATCTAATAATTTACAAACAACTGGTTTTGAATCAGAAGGAGAAACCTGAACCAAATCTAATGATGCTGTTTTTGCTGACTCAAGAGCTTCATTAAATGGTAAGAGCCCCATTTTTTCTCCATTAGCTCCAATAAGCATAACTTCAGTAGCTCTAATTTTTTCATTAATAGGAGTAATATTTTTCTTTGAGGAAGCTATGAGAATACCTACAAGTTAGAAGAAGATAAAATGTATAACATTAAAGGGTTAACAAGAAATTTGTTTTTATATATTTTAATTGGTTAACTTTCATGTAGGCTGAATTTTATACTAAAAATTATATTTGGCAATATTTATGGTTGAAGAAATGACTGTTCCCAAACACCATCAATTTTTTCAAAAATTTCTCTTTTATTTATTCTTGATTCATGGCCTTCCCAGAATTCAAAATAGTAAGGAGTAAATGAAAAACCACCCCAATATTCAGGACATTTTTTTAAATCATCATTTTTAAGAGATTTGTTGTAATTTTTTTTAACTTGGCTATAAGAATCTATTGGCTTTGATTGCTTAGATGAAATAGCTAATGCATTTTTTTCTTTTGATCTATCAAAAAAATATTTTAGATTATATTCATCTGTTGTTCTTTTTATTTTAGCCCTCATTCTAATCTGAACATTAATACTAGGCCAATATACTAATGCGGCTATTTGGTTATGAGAATTAAAAGAAAGTGCTTTTGGAGAGTGGTAATTACTAAAAAAAATAAATTCATCATTTGTAATAAATTTCAGATTCACGTATCTTGAATCAATCTCGCTTATCTGCTTGTTGTAGGAAGAAATTGAAATGGCCTCAATACCTTTTTGACCTGCATCAATAGCCTCATTATATTTCTTTTTAAAAAGTTGATAAGGTATTTCTTGGTTTAAGTTATTAAATATAATCATTGTTTTAATTTATGCGGTTTACCTTATTACTAATTAAAATTTTTATCAACAAAGCTTATAAATAAAAAACTACATAATAAAGCTCTTTATTAAAGGGATATGGTCTTAAAACAATTATTTAAATATGCTCTCTGGTAATCTAGGAATTCCAATAAATGCCTTATCAGCTATAGTGCTTGATGGAAAGATTACAACCCAGGCTGTAACAAAAATAATTTTAATGTATAACCAAAGAGTGTTGTTTTTGACAAACCAAATCTCTAAATCGCTTTTATAAGGGATGATGTTCTCCCTGTAAAATTCTATTGGTTCATCAAGATCAACCAAATAACGTTCTTCATCTCTAAAAACAATGGATCCAATACCCGTCAATCCAGGTCTAACCGTGTTTAATTTCTCGCGCGCCTGCTCTGGATAATGAGCATATGTATTTAGCACCATAGGTCTGGGACCAACCACACTCATATCACCGATAAAAATATTCCACAACTGAGGTAGTTCATTTAACTTTGTTTTCCTTAGAAACTTTCCAAAAGGAAGCACTCTGGGATCCTCTGAGACTGTTATCTCACCTGCACCAATGTTTGGGCTATTTTTTAACATTGTCGCAAATTTATATAAGCCGAATGACTTACCCCCACGACCAACTCGCTCCTGAATATAAAAAATCTCACCCTCTCCCGTAAATCTCAAAATAACTACTACCGGAAGTAGAAATGGTGCCAAAACAACTAACGCTAAAAAACTAAGAAAAACATCTAAAAATCGTTTCATTACTTTTTTATCTTAGCTAAAACAGTTTCTGGAGTTTCAAAACCACCGGACTCTGGAGATTGGCCAGAGGTAAAAAAGGCACGATACCAATCGGTAGTCAAACTAACAGCTTTCTTCCAATCAATGCTAGGTGAATAACCAAAGTGTGACTTTGCTTTATCGATATTTGGAGAACGTCTTGCAACCGAACCAGGGTAAGTCATTGCTGCCTTATACTCCCCTTTATAGCCCATCAAGTCGCCTATGTAGGTAGTTAAAGTTTCCATATTAATTTCGTCTTGCTTGCCAATATGATAAATTTCTCCTGCCGCCCTATCACTCTCCATAGCTCCCACTGTGCCCATAACGGCATCATCTACATAACAAAATGCTCGTGTTTGATCATGGCCATAGATTTTAAATGGGGGCTTTTCACCCTTAACGAAGCGCTCAACAATATGCGGAATCGCATGACCAAATCCCATTTCTGGGCCAATGATATTCTGATACCGGACAATAGTGCATTCGTAATCATATACTTCAGCTGAATGAATAAACGCAGATTCACCATGCATTTTTGTCATCGCATAAGTCCAACGAGGGTGTTTTACGTCTCCAATACACAGAGGCACATTCTCCGAGGTAGGAATTTCTATGTTAAATAAATCAGATGTGCCTGCATAATTTTCACTTGATGAAGCAAACAATAATCTTTTGATGGGATTACGAGATATCCAATCCAAAGTGTTCATCGTTAAAAGCGTGTTTGTTCTAATTACATCTTGAGGAAACTTTAATGTGCGGTTGACACCAACAACAGCAGCCAACATATAAACCTCATCAAAACCTTGATCTAGGTTATTAAAAGCAGAAATATCGGTAAAATCTGCTAGTACAGCCCTGAAACGATCGCGCCTACTTACATCATCATAGATTTCCTGCCAATTAGAACCTTTTTTAATATCGGCAGCTGTAACATTGCAATCTCCCCTATTCACGAGAAACTCCACAATATTTCTACCAATAAATCCGCTTCCGCCTAATACCAATACTTCCTTCATACTTTACCTCAAAATAACTACTTTAGATCTCCACGCCCCAGAACAGATACTTTGTGTTTGCTTTGTAAAAGGGATAATTGATTTTTATTGAACAAGCCTATAGTGTCATAAATCATCACCGGGTTTAATGCCATCAATTTTTCAATTGTTGATTCCAGCTTGTATTGACTATGTCCAGCAGATATTAGAACTAGATCAATAGTTGAATCAAGCACAGCATTTAAATCGGACTCAACTCTACACTTTTGTTCTTCCCAATATGATACAAATGGATCATGTAATGCTATTTTTGCTCCAGTCTCTTTAACCATTTTAACTAAAGGTTCTACTGGAGTGAAGCGAGTATCACCAACATCTCCTCTATATGATACACCTAGAAAAGCAACCTTTTTGTCACAGATGTTACCAAATACTTGAACAAGGCGGTTGAAAGCAAACTTCGGCATTTGATCATTTATAGAAACACCCTTAATGCTCATTTCAAGATCTGATGTACCTCCAAAGTGGAATTTGCGTGCCCAACTTGCAAGTAAAGGATCTTTCGTCAAACAATAGCCACCGACACCAATACCTGGAAACATCAAATTGGAATGAGTTGGTCTAGCTCTAATAGCATTAACCATTGAATAAAGATCAACACCTGCCTCCTCAGCAAATCTGGACCACTCTACTGCAAATGCAATATTCATTGCACGATATGAATTTTCAAGAACTTTAGCCATTTCAGTAGCATTGGTATGCTCAAGTCTAGTTAATTCACAATTAGAAGTATCAATAATAGTTTTTAAAAAAATCTCAACAGCATCAGCACTCACCGAATTTAACCCAGAATAAACTCTTGGAAAATCTCGAATAGAATCAATATATTCTGGACCAGGCATTACTCTTTCATATGAGTGACCTAGACGATAATTTGCTAAAGACAAACCTCGCTTGGTAAGCTCATTTTCAATTATAGGTTTCACAACTTTTTCACATGTTCCAGGGGGTACGGTTGTTTCAACTAAGATTAATACATTATCTTTGCATTTGGACCCAATAGATTGTATGGCTGATTTAAATCCATCTAAGCTTACATCAAAGTTTTGTAATTCCTGATTTATATCTGATTCTTTTTCGACATCAAGATTTATATCTACAATTATCACATCAGCGAAACTATATGCTGCGGGATCATATGTAGCTAAAAAGTTTCCCTTATCAATGGATTTGTTAAAAAATTCTGATATTTTTGGATCATCTGCAATTAACGGGAAAACACCATCATTTATAGCTTTTATCTTCCAATATGTTTTCTCATTTGCAAGATCTACACCAATGACAGCATACTCTTCTTTTAATGCATTTGCGCAAACTAAAGACATTACCGCACCAACAAAACCAAGCCCTTGAACAACAACAACCTTTTTTCCATTATTTTTTTTTAGGAAATTTTTAATATTGACTATGTCTTCAGGGTCTTTAGGAACTTTATGAGTTTCTTGTGTTAATGGATTAATAGAGTATGTCATAAAATTCTTCTATGAATATATATTATGCGATTATTATAATGTAATCTTATCTTTAAAGGATGTAACTTAATCATATTGTTAGCTCTTTTACAGCATCAAGATAAAGTTTGCAAACTATATCTTGATTAAATTCTTGTTTCATTTTTTGACGACCTTTTTCACCCATTTTACAAAGAGATGAATAAGAAAGAAGTAACATTTTTTCAATTTTATTTGCTAAATCAGCTGAATTATGTGACTCACAGAGATAACCATTAATACCATCTTCAATAACTTCTTTGCATCCTGGAACATTTGTCGCTATGAGTGGTCTACTCATTGAAGCTGATTCAAGCAAAACCTTTGATGTGCCTTCTCTATAGGATGGCAAAACTACACAGGAAGCATTTTTAATATATTTAATTACATTATTAGTTTCACCTAGATATTCAATGGCGCCATCTTTCTGCCACTTATCTATATACTCATAAGGTATTGCCGATCTATTATCAACCCCTATTGGGCCCAGTAATTGAAAGCGAGTATTTGGATATTTATGTTTAACAATTCTAGCTGCCTCAACAAATTCACCTATACCTTTATCCCAAAGCATACGTGCAATCAATAAAAATTTCATTTCATTGCTTTTGGGCAGTTCACAGGATTCAAATTTATCTAAGTCTACTCCTGATCCAGGACTTAGGTGACAAACATTGGGATTAACAAGTTTTTTACTTATAAAGAAATTTTTATCATCAATATTTTGAAAAAAAACTCTTTTAACTGATAAAAAACATACTTTGTACAGAATTGTGGAGATTCTAGAAAGAATACCTTCTGACATAAAAGCAGTTCCAAGTCCTGTTATTGTTGATATTGCAGGTACTCTTAAAAACATTGAAGCCAAAGAACCATAAATAACAGGTTTTATGGTAAAAAATAAGCAAGCTGTTGCCTTAGATCTCAGCAAAATAAAAGATATATGTAAGAAAGTAGTAAAATCTACAAATGGGTTGAGGCCTTTTCTAGAGATATATAAATTATATATACCATCTACCTCTTCCCTCAAATATTCTTCATATCCATCAAACTGTGTTAAAACTTCAACCCTATACCCTGCATTTCGAATACTTCTTATTATAGGAATTCTAAAATTAAAAATGGTCCATGCATAATTAGAGCAGATAAGTATGGTCTTGGGTTTGGTGTTTTTATTCAAGCATTATCCTCAAGCCATGCCTGAAACATCAAAACTGCCCACAATTGGGACTGCCAATTATGGACGCCACTTAAATGCTCAGACCACATTTTTCTTATAACTTTGGGATAAAAAAATCCTTGGGATTCTAATTTAGATTCATTAAGCAATTCCTCACCCCAACCTCTTAGCGGACCCCTTAACCACTCAGCAACAGGAACTCCAAACCCCATTTTAGGTCGTTCAATTAATTCTTTTGGTACATATCTATAAAGTATGTCTCTTAATACTAATTTGCCAACTCCTTTTTTTAATTTCATTGAAAGAGGAATCTTAGATGCAAATTCAAAAATATTATGATCTAAAAAGGGTACTCTAGTTTCAAGAGATACTCCCATTGCAGCTCTGTCAACTTTAACTAAAATATCATCTGGCAAATATGAAATAGAGTCTATTGCCATCATTTTTTGAATATCATTTAGATTATTAAGTTCTTCATGAATAATTTTGTCATCCTGTTTACCTTCAATTACAACAACTGCTGGATTCTGCCAGCTTGAAACCAGTCTTTGATATAAATCGGTTAAGTCTCGAGAACTAACAACTCCAGCTCCTTTCTTAAGTTTGTCACCCCAGCTAACTACATTATATCTATTAGGTGTAAATTTATTTACTAATCCAAATGTTTTATTCCACTTAGACTCTGGAATATTTTTTATGCCTTTGCCAATAATTCCTCTTAGTGAAATGGGAATAATTTTAAGGCCTTTCCATAGCTTATCTGTAAACAAATACCTGTTATAGCCACAAAAAATCTCGTCCCCACCATCACCGGAAAGACTGACTGTTACATGATGGCGTGCAAGAGAAGAAACTAAATATGTCGGTATTTGTGATGAGTCTGCAAAGGGTTCGCAATAAAGTTTTGGTAATTTTGGTATAACGTCCAACGCATCCTGAGATGAAACATATAGCTCTGTATGATCAGTGCCAAGGTGAGTAGCAACTGATTTAGCAAACTCTGCTTCGTTATAACCGGCTTCATTAAAACCTATCGTAAAAGTCTTAATTGGTTGAGAAGATTGTGCTTGCATTAAAGATACAACAAGTGAAGAGTCGATTCCACCAGATAAAAAAGCTCCCAATGGGACGTCGGCCATCATTTGCCGGGAGATTGTTTTTTTTAAATTTATTTCTAAATTATCAGTTATATTTTTTGTTGATTCTGTAAAGGGTGAGTTGATTCCATTCTTTATAACATCCAAGGCACTCCAATACTTTTCAATTTTATGACTTTCTTTTTGCAATGTTACAGTAACGATTGTCCCAGGCTCAACTTTCATAATATTTTTATATATCGAGCTTGGTGCAGGCACATAGTTATATCTCATATATAAAGATAATGAGTTACGATCAATCTCATTTTTAAACTCTGGATGTTGTTTTAATGCTTTTAATTCAGAACCAAATAAAAAGACTTTATTAGAACCTGAACCTTGCCAACCATAATATAATGGTTTTTCTCCGATTCTATCTCTTACCAAAAAAAGATGTTCTAATTCTTTATCCCAAACCGCAATAGCAAACATTCCCGTAATTCGCGAAATCGTATCCTTAATACCCCATACATCAAACCCAGCCAAAATTGTTTCAGTATCAGATAATCCTTGCCATTTTATTTTTATACCAGTTTTAGATAATTCTCTTCTTATTTCAGTATTATTGTAAATTTCTCCATTATAAGTCATCACATATCTTTCTGAATATGAGCTCATTGGCTGATGTCCAGCTTGAGATAATTCCACAACTGCAAGTCGTCTATGGCCAAGAGCAATTTTTTTATAGAAGTCTATCCAATGACCCGAACTATCTGGCCCGCGCATTAAAATTTGATCTGACATAACCTTAAGAATGTCTGTACTTATTTTTTCGTTCTTGAATTCACCTCCAAGATAGCCGACAATTCCACACATTTATATCTGTCTCTTGAAACCAACAGCAACCCAATATGGATTTTCTTCTGAAAAACTTATATCTTCTAAACCGCTATTTTTCATCATTTTTATGATTTGCTTTTTAGTAAATCTTTGTTCAAGCCTTGTTCCAAATCGATCTAATGCGTCTGTTCTCATAGTATAGAAACTAAGTTTTCGATAAGTGCTTAAAGGAAATGTATCCACAAATGACTGACTAGCACCAAACTTTTCAAGAAGATATGCAAGCCTGGCCAAAGGCCAATAAATGAAAGTAGCTATGATTTGACTAACTAAATATCTTAATTTATGTGGCAAATGACTTATTCCTTGTCTGAAAAAGTTACTAACCAACCAAATAAATCTAAACCAAAATGGTCTATTATCAAGAGCATAATACAAATAAAGTAAAAATGGAGCGCCTGGCTTTAACATATTAGCACATGCTTTAATACCAGCCTCGGTATTAGGAATATGATGAAGAACACCAAGTGAAACTCCAAAATCTTGAGAGCCATGAGGTAAGATTTCTTCATCAACTCCCTTTTTATGGAATTGACAATTATTATTATCTATTAAAATACGCCGAGCTACATCCAAAGCAGAGCTTGGATCTATGCAGTGTAGCGTGCCTACTCTAGGAGCTAATAATTTTGCCCAACGCCCACTTCCACAACCCATATCAAAACCAGTGGAGTCTTTAGGTAACTTATCCCATGGAAAAATTGAAAAATATCTATCAAATAATTCTTGATGCTCTTGATTTGTGAGTTGACTTTGGTCAAATCGCTCCCACTCATCACCAAATCCATCAACTGTTTTTTTGTGAATATTATTCATATTAGAGTCTCTTGTCAGCTCCATCTATGAAGCCTTTTATATCATATATGACTTGGCTAGGGATTTTTTTAATTTTTATATTCTGAAATGACTTATGAGCTACTGCAAATATTATAGATTCATAATTAGAAAATTTAGGTAGTTTTTTTTCAGTTAACATTTTAATACCATATTCCTCTTTGACTTCATTAGCATCAACCAATGGATCATAAACATCAACACAACACCCATATTCTTTCAACTCAAAATATAAATCACTAACTTTAGAGTTACGAATATCAGGACAGTCCTCTTTAAAGGCAAAACCCATTATAAGAATCTTGCTTTCTTTTAGATGTTTTTTATTTGATGCCATCATCTTAATAACTTGACTGGCAACAAATTTGCTCATGTTATCATTCAATCGCCTTCCTGCAAGAATAACTTCAGGATTGTAGCCAAGCTCTTGAGCCTTATGAGTCAAGTAATATGGATCAACACCTATACAGTGACCTCCAACTAAACCAGGGTAAAAGGGAAGAAAATTCCATTTGGTTTGAGCTGCTTCTAAGACAGATAGAGTATCAATATTTAATTCATTGAAAATGATTGACAATTCATTGACAAATGCAATGTTGATATCTCTTTGACAATTTTCAATAACTTTTGCAGCTTCAGCAACTTTAATTGATGGAGCAAGATATGTTCCGGCTTTTATAATTTTTCTATAAAGATTATCTATTTTTATAGCTACCTCAGCATTAGACCCAGAAGTAACTTTTGTAATTTCACTTATTGTGTGAACTTTATCTCCAGGATTAATTCTTTCCGGAGAATAACCGCAATAAAAATCTTTGTTAAACTTAAGGCCTGAAGCCTTTTCTAATACTGGAACACATTCTTCTTCTGTTGCTCCTGGATATACTGTAGATTCATAAATAACGATATCTCCTTCAGACAATACCGATCCTATTAACTTTGATGCATTAATTAACGGGTTCATATTTGGTCTTTTATTTTTATCTATTGGTGTTGGAACTGTAACAATGTAAACATTTGAATGTTTAATATCATTTAAATTCTGAGAAGCACGAAACCCATGAGATTCTATAGCCGTCTTAAGGTCTTCTTTGCTAATTTCAAGAGTCTTATCAATAGCATTATTGACTTCTTCTACTCTGGAAGTTGAGATATCAAAACCAGTAGTTTGAAAAACTTTTGCAAAAGCAACAGCCAATGGAAGTCCAACATAGCCCAAACCAATTATCGAAATTTTTATATTATTCATTTTATTTGCCTGCCCTTTTAAACTTTAAAAAACTCTCTATACCAACGAATGAATTGTTCAACTCCATCTTCAATTGATGTTGAGGGCTTATAATGTAAATTATTTTCAAGATCTGATACGTCAGCATAAGTTGAAGGCACGTCTCCAGGTTGAAGTGGTAAGAAGTTTTTCTTAATTTCTTTTCCTACTGATTTTTCAATTGCAGAAATAAAATCCATTAATTTAACAGGGTTATTATTACCAATATTATAAATCTTATATGGAGATGAGGATGAAGATGGATCAGGAGATTTACCACTCCATTGTTTATTAGCAGATGCGGGACTATCTATTGTCCTTTCTATTCCTGACACTATATCATCTATATACGTAAAATCTCTGAGCATATCTCCGTTGTTAAAAACATCTATTGGCTTTCCTTCAAGAGCTGCTTTTGTAAAGATAAATAAAGCCATATCTGGCCTTCCCCATGGGCCATATACTGTAAAGAACCTGAGGCCTGTGGTATGTATTCCATAAAGATGTGAATAAGTATGCGCAAAAAGTTCATTAGCCTTCTTCGATGCAGCATATAAG
>Ga0181601_10005512_pt1 | contig 10520 bp, 7 predicted proteins | sample 041ome_8_FD_133020 | JGI IMG/M metagenome (GOLD analysis project Ga0181601, IMG submission 133020) | Coastal salt marsh microbial communities from the Groves Creek Marsh, Skidaway Island, Georgia - 041407BS metaG (megahit assembly) | ecosystem: Environmental > Aquatic > Marine > Intertidal zone... | reverse complement strand
TCGACATCGTCGTCTCGATCGGTCAGCTCTGGCGGCGCGCGCGCGACGCGTTCGGAGGGAGAAGACATCCGCCCGACGCATTCAAAACCCTAATATTTGATACTACATGTGTTTTAAGTCCATGTCAGGGTTACGTTTGGATAGGGGGTTTGGAAACTCATAAATGTACCTCTCATGGATTTTTGTGTATATTTAATATGGTGTTCGGACATTTGGAGTGTGTGTTTTACCCCGAAAAAGGTTGTTGTCGTTCGTTCGGTCGGAGCTCGCGATGGTTGGAGACGGCGTTCGGCGACGCGTGGACGACCACCGGACGGGGTCTTCTCGCCCCCGCGGTGCGCGCGCGTCGTGCGCGTCGCGTTTTCGTTCGCGTTCGACGCGTCCGCGTGTCCGCGAGCGTCGTCATGACGGTGGACGACGCGCGGGATTCAAGGAAGAATTTGAACTCTTCTGGTGAAAGACAGCTCGAGTCCACGGCGCCGGGTGGTGGGGCGACGACGATCGAGGCGATGTTCGCCAAGGCGTCGAAAGCGGACGGAGGGAATAAACGAAAGTCGAGCGATGCGGCGCCGGGGGATCGGGGGAAGCGGGTCAGGGTGGACGCGAAGGAGGAGAGCGTCGTCGTGGAGTCGCCGTCGGACGCAGAGGAGGAGGACGCGAGGAGGAAGAAGAGTGATGTTGCGACTGCGGCGGTGGATCTCACGGATGTGATTGAGATTGTGGAGGATGTCACAGAGGTCGCGAACGGTGACGGTGTGAAGACGACGAAGGTGCCGCCGCCGGGCGAGGGTGGGAAGGATGGGGAGAAGAAGAAGGTGCATAGCTTTTTTACGGCGTTCGCGAAACGACGCGAGGCTGTCAAAGAGGCCAAGGCGTCCGGGAGGGCGGTGAAGACGGAGACGCAGGCGGAGTTTATCAAGGTTAAACCGGCACCGATTGAAGAGGCGTTGGCGCCGATTCACGTCGGGTATGAGACTTTGAAATTGGATGCGTCGGAAAGAACGGCGGCGGTTGCGCAGGCGGAAGAAGCCTCAGTGACGACGACGATGACGACGAGACCATCTGCGGCGGCACTCGGGGACGAGTTTAAGCTTGCAGTGGTGAATAATTTGGGAGGTGATTGGCGCACGTGGTTCGGGGCGACGAACGACGAGGCGACGTGCGGCGATGGCGTGTCGTTGACGTCGACGTCTTCGGAGGAGCGCGAGGAGGAGTACCTGACGAGCGTCGCGCGAATGGCGAATCGAATCGACGTCGAGCGAGACGGTGCTCCGACGGCGACCGAGAGTGAGATTGCGCAAACGCGCGGGGAGCTTCGGAATAGATTGGTAGGATTGAAGGCTAGAGGAGGAGAGGGCGATGTCATGACGCAGTGGGTGGATCGGTACAAGCCACTCGAGGGCGCAGACGTCGTCGGCGAAAATGCGGCAAACGTGCGACTTCTTCACAGCTGGTTGAAGGCATGGAACAAGCGAATGGCGATGCAAGTCGCTGGAAAGACACCACCGTCGCCGTCTAGACCGTGTGCGCCGCGTAAGGAGTACACTGAAGATGAGGCTGAATATTGGGAGCGAGACGACGACGTAGACGACGGTTTTGGCGGCGGTAAATCCGTCGCCAACGGCGTCTTGATCTCGGGGCCAGTGGGCAGCGGCAAATCGTCAACGGTGTACGCTTTAGCGAAAGAACTAGGTTATAAAGTTTTAGAGGTGAACACGCTCGACAAACGCAGCGGTCAGGATGTGTTGTTGCGCTTTAGCGAAGCGACGCAATCGAAACGCTTCAACAAGAAGCAAAAGGCTGAGCCAGAAAAGCCGGCAAAGCCCGGTCTGAAAGCCTTTTTCAGCGCCACCCCTGTTCAAGACGGAGACAAGGCGACGACGGCGAAGAAGAAATCAGATGAACAAGCTACAGAAGAAAAAGAGAATGACGGCAACGCGCAGTCTCTCATACTGTTTGAAGAGATTGACATTCAACTCGCCTCAGAACGCGGTTTCATGTCTGCCCTCTCGCAGTTGGTGGAATCTACGAAACGTCCAGTCATCTTTACTTCAAACACGCACATTTTACCAGACTTGTCTATGCACTTGCCACTGGCGAGGTTGCGTTTCGAGGCGCCGACGGTGAAAAGTTGCGCTGCGTACGGGGCGCTCGTATCCGCTGCCGCCGGCGCGACGTTGCGACCGTCGGATGCCATGGCGCTTGCGCTCGCGTGCAAAGGTGACTTGCGACGTACGATTCACAACGCACATTTCACCGCGTTGAGCAGCGATCCGGTGAAGCTGGAAAACATTGATGGTGACAAATTCTCCACCGCTCTCATCGAAGCGGCGCGCACCGCCGTCAACGATGTTTCCCATCTCGGCGCCGCACCTCTAGAAGCCGCCAAAGCGTTTTACGCTCGTAGCGTTCAATCGATTGCGAATGATTTCAGCGCCATGTTGGACGATGTCAAGTCGGGTTTGCTCAGACATGAAGCGCGCATGAAGATTTGGGAAGAAGACAAGGAGGCGAAGCGCCGCGAACGCCGCGAGGCTAAGCAAAAGATTCTTTGCATGCAAAACACAAAGCAACCCCTAGAGCTCAAGGATGATGCGAAAGAACAGCCCGTTGTAGATGAAAAGACTGAAGCGCAACGCGTCAAGGAGAAGATCCAGCTCTCTCTGAGCGCTTTCGAGTCCAAGGAACGATTGGACGAACCGGATTGGTCGTCGTTCGATTGCTCCCCACCGGCGGGGGGATGGCAACGCGCGCAAGACGAAATCGGCGCGCTCTCGAAGCTCGCGCGTATCATGTCTGACGTCGATTTGCTTCAATCGTCCGCCTCGATCGGGATTACCGGGGTGTGCCGCAGAGACCCGCCTTGGAGCAAGCAAACCATCGGCGACGAAGCTGCACTCGAAGATTGCCCTCCAGAGGAAGATTTCTACTTGTCGAACGGCCCGCCTAGACAAACTCTCGGTGGTAGCGACAACGTGAGCACGCTTTCGTCCGAGTTCATCACGAACCACGGCGTGAAACAGTTTGTGTCGCGACGGAAGGAACTGCGCCGAGCGCATCCGGAACTCGCCAATGGCGTTGAAACAAACGGCGTCGCGCCAGCCACCCCCATCAAAGCGTCTCGACGCGCGCGAGGGTCTACCCGGGCACCGTTAACCGCAACCAGAGGTTCCATGCATCCAACCTGGCGCTCGCGATTACTCGCTGAATGCCTGGGTGGACACACGGTGAGTCAGTCGAGCACCACGGATCGTCTCGGCTACATTTCACGCATGATTCGCATCCAGAGCGCTCCCAAACCGATGGCTTCACCATCCGCCGGCCGCCGCACGAGACGCGTGAGAAGACACTTGATTCTACCCAGTGAAATACGCTCCGACTTGTTAGATGTTTCCAATTTCGGGGGATCTCACTAGCGAGATGCTCCGAGAAGATTGATTTTATTGTAATTTGCAGAACATGGTACGATAGTCAACGGAGCCTTCCTCAATGTGCGGCGCATGGCGTTTGAAATGACTCCTCGCGCGCTCCGGCGCGCGTGTCTAGATCAGAAAGGGTACGTGTTTTTGTGAGCGTCTAAGACGCACCCGCGAGCGACGCGTCGAAACATTTCACGGCGTCATCATCTGCATAGTCTGACTCTTCTTCTTCTTACGCTCGCGCGCACTACTTCAGGTACGCGACGCCCGAACTGAACGAAATATTGTACCTCCACCACCGAGGCATCACGCAAATCCGCAATCTCCAACCATACCGCGGTTTGCGGTGCCTACACATCGAGTCGAACGCGTTGAGTCGCCTCGATGGATTGGAAGAGTTGACCGAGTTGACGCAACTGTACGTCGACGGCAACATTTTGGAAAATTTAGCCGGGATCGAACGGCTTCGCAAGCTCCGGCACCTGAACGCGAACGACAACTCGTTATCCACGCTCGAACACGTCCGAGACCATCCGAGCCTTCAGACGATATTCGTCCGCGGGAACAGAATACGAACCCCCGCGGCGTTTGCCGCGCTGCGGACGTGCGCTTTGTTGACTTCGCTCGACGTCGCGCAAAACGACATTGACGACGTCACCGTCTTGGACGAAATCAAATCCATCCCATCCATCGAATTGCTCTATTTCGCCCGCGGAAACCAAGCCGCGGGCGCTCTCGAGGGTTACCGCCACGTCCTCACATCCGCTCTTCCCTCGTTGCGTTGGCTCGACGACGCCGAGATCGACGCCGAAATCGACCGTCGCCGAGCCGACGCCCATCTCCGAGGCGGCTCCGAGCGCGAGATCGCCGAAATCCGAACCATTCGCGCCGAACGCGACGCATCGCTCGCGAGCGAGCACAGGGCTTTCCCGGCGGCGTGCGCAGAGTTCATCGCCGAATGTTCCGCGTAGTTTGGCTTTGATTCGAAACGACGACAACAGCTCAAAAAATAATCCAAAATTCAATTTTGAATCGTCACACGTTTCCACGCGGACGCGCCCGCACCCGCCCCGCATCGCTCGTCCCGCATGTCCGCGAAAGCGAACGCCGTCTCGTACAACCAAGATTTCTCCTACGTCGCCGTCGCGACGCCGACCGGGTACGTCATCCACTCGACAGAGAATGGACAACGGTATCACTCTGACGGCACCCTCGGGGCGCTGAAGATTTGTGAGATGCTCTTCACGTCGTCGCTCCTGTGCGTCGTCGGCGACGGAGACACCCCGGCGATGTCGCCGAGACGGATAAAAGTGTTGGACGCGCGACACCGGAAGGTGCTGGGGGAGATTTCGTGCGCGTCGACGGTGTTGGCGGTGCGATTGAATCGGGCGAGGGTGATCGCGAGGGAACGAACGAGGTGCACGGTGTACGAGTTGGGGACGTTGTGCGCGCAACAGACGATTGAAACGGCGGCGTGCGATGAAGGATTGGTGGCGTTGAGTGCGGATGCGGAGAGTTCGGTGTTGGCGTATCCGGGAAGTGAGACGGAGGGGACGGTGGTGGTGCACGACGCGTTGAACTTGTGCTCGATGACCGAGGTGCGCGCGCACCGAAGCCCGTTGGCGGCCATCGCACTCAACGCGGATGGGACGATGGTGGCCACGGCGAGCAAGCGAGGGACGGTGATACGCGTGACGAGTCTGCCGAGTGGTACGAAGATGTGGAGCTTTAGACGAGGGGCGACGAGTTCGACGATTCAAAGCTTGAATTTCGGAGCGATGACGTTCAATCCGCCGTTGTTGTGCGTCTCGAGCGACAAGGGCACGGCGCACGTGTTTGCGATCGAAGGCGATCCGAAAGAGATTGATCAAGAAGAGCATCAGCGTAACGTTGACGCGTCGCCGTCGACCAACGGCGCGACGCAGTCGACGTCGGTGGTTGCGAACACGTTGGCCAAATCTCGAGGAGGAGTCTTCGGCAAGCTCGCCAATTTCGCCGGCGCCGCCGTGACGGGAATATCGACCCGCGTGCAGCCAAAAAAGATGATCGCCGCGGCACGAAACGCCATGGAACCGTCGAGAGCGATCGCGACGGTGAAGCTTCCTCACACGCAGTCCACGAAGTGGTCGGTGTGCGCGTTGCAACCGACGCCGGATAGCGCCGCCGATAAATGGGCTCCGCCTGCTCTCGACGCATCGCAACCGGCGCGCCAGCTCGAGGCTCAAGTCTCCGTCGTCACCTCAGACGCCATCTTTTACGATTACAACGTTCGATTGACTTCGGACAGGTCTGGGTTCTTCTCGCGAGGCGAGCCAAAGGAAAACTTGGCTCGTCTCGAGCGAGAGTGCAAGCTCATCGACGAGATGGACGACGGTTCGTCATCCGTCGTCGCCGAGCTCCCCGGACGCTGGATCGAGAACGCAATCACGACGCAGAGCGACGACGCGCAAGAGCTTCGAACGAACGTGAGCGAGTCCATGTCTCAATCCATGTTTGACCCTCAGCGATGAGACGAGGAGCTCGCGCCCTCCCGCGGGACTTCCGCTCGGTCCACTGTACAATCTATATACCACCAAAATTGAATGATACGATTCTTATCCGCGAATGTACGACACCATCACGCACACAGTTTGGCACGCTTTGAAACGCTTGTAATGTACCATCATTTAACTTGTAGCGAAACGTCTCCGCGCTCCGCGCTTTGCGTCGCTCCCTCAGAGCGCGACGCCGCCGACCATGGCGACGAAGAAACCAAACTCGTGACGCGCGCGGAGTCACCATGACAGCGGCGCGGAGGACGCACTACGACGTCCTCGGGGTGTCCCCGAGCGCTTCACCGAGCGAGATCAAGCGGGCGTACCTCTTACTCGCGAAGAAGCACCACCCCGACGTCGCGGGCAGAAACGAAGATCCAGCCGTCTTCGCCCTCATCTCGCACGCCTACGACGTGCTCAAGGACCCGTCGTCGCGGCGGTCGTACGACGGATCAATATCTGGACCGTCGACGTCGTCCACGGCGCCGTTTCGCGGTCCGCGAGCGCCGCCCCGAGGCGACTGGCGCGAGCAGCACGCCCGAAACGCCAACTGGCGGCGCCGCGGCGCCGACGCCGCCGGTTTCGACACCCCGTTCGGTGGTTCCACCTTTGACGCCGACGAAAACTGGGACTTCAACACCCGATGGACGACGGAGGAGATCGCCCGTCGCAAAGCCGAGGCCAAGGCGAAATCTCGGGCCAAGGCGGAGGCGGCGAGCTGGTGGCGTTTCGAGAAGGACCAAGCCGCGCGCCGGCAGCGCCTCTTCCGCGAAGCGTCCGCGAAGACCACCGCGCGCCGCGGTGAGCGCCACGTCAGCGCTTTCGCGCATCTCTGGCACACCCGCGCGGGCATCGTGTGGCAAGACGTCCTCGTCGCCGCCGTCGGAGTCGGCTGTTGCGCGTACGCCGGATACCGGCTCGGAGTCGGCGCGCGAACCGCCGCGCGCGAACCGCCCAAGTGCACGTCGACGTCGACCGCCGACCATGGCGACGACGATTCTTCCGCGCGCTAGATAGAACCCTCACCACGCGCGCGCTCCGACCGCGCGTTCCGACCGATCGAACCCGCACTCACCCTCCCGTTGTATTCCTAGTAACCAGCAGTAGTAACCAGCCAACAGCAGTGCTCACGCCTCCCCTCCATCCGAACGCCGCGAGATCTCTCCCAAAAAATCCAACATAAAAAACACACACATGGGATCTCCACACGCTCCAATACGGGATCTCTGTTTCCCACAAAATGTGATCCAGAGATTTGATTCTTTCCCGCGAGAAAATCCTTCAAAAATAGACACATCGACCGTTCGTAACTCACAAATTACCCCCTCGATCAAAAAGTGCACGCACACTGAAAAAGCGCTCGTCCACGGTGACGCTTTTTCGTCCACCCCGTTCGCGCATGCCGACCCATCCATCCATCCATCCGCGTCACACGTCGACGCGGCGAGGTTGACGACGACGACGGCGATCGGCGAACGACGCACCGTCGCGTTTTATCGCGCGTATTTTTTAACGCACGCGGCGTCATGTTCCGGCGCGCGCCGGGGGCGTTCGCGGCGGTTGAACCGCGCGGCACGTCGGGGAATCGCCGCCCGGGAAGTCCCGCGACCGCGGGACCGCCGGCGAACGGTGCCCTGCGTCTGGGCGGTCCCGGGGCGTCGACGACGCCGCGCGGAGGGGTAGACGGGGTCGTGACGGTGACGAGACCGAGGGCGAGACGCGGGACCGCGGACGGCGGCGCGTGGTCGGGGCGCGGGGGAGGTACGGCGACGACGCGACGCGACGACGACGACGGGTTCGACGGGTTCGGTGCGGTGGACGACGCGAATGATGACGATGCTGCGGTGGACGACGCGCGTAAAGGGGTTTTATATGGGCAAACAGTATCGAACGTTCGACCAGTCGTTGGGTTACAGTTGGACCGCGATGCGTTGACGACGATGACCTTTTCGTTTATGACGATGACGAGTCGTGACTCGTCGTGTGTTGACGCCGCTGTTGAGGCTTGGAAGAGACGACGAAGACTGACGACGAACCCGAACCCGGGAACGCGCGCAGGGGCGACGACGGAAGAACACCCGACATCGACCTCTGGAAGGGTCATCAGCGTCGGTGCGGACGGAACCGAGGCGGAGCGCGCGTTTCACAGCGTGCACGACTTGGTGCACTTTGCGATTTTGTCGCAACCGGGACGCCAGGCGAGCTTGCGGCTCATTTACTCCATTTGTCAGCGCGCCGGACGCATCGCGAGCAAGCACGGAGGTGGATCGAGGTTGATCACGGCGAATGAACACTGGAAGAGTCAAATCAGACACGCGCTTTATACGTCGCCGCGCTTTAAGCGCATCGGGAGCGATGATTGGGGCGTCGCGGCGGGGCATCTCAACGCGCCGGATACCACCGTGGTGTACGTGAGCAAGGAGGAACGGGAGAAGGAGGCGCACAGCGCGTTGGGAGTGAAGACGCCGTCTTCGCCATCGAAACGACGTCGCGCGAGCTCGCAGTCTCGGGCGCAGCCTCGCTCGAGAGCGCAAGCGCAACCGCGGGCACTGGCTCGACACACCACCTCGGTGACGCAGCGGGTGCCCAAAACATCCGCCCAAAACGACAGTAACCGCTCCTCCGCCGAGCCAGAAACTGAACCGTTGACGATGATGGAAAGCGGTCAGCTTTTGAAATCAATGCGCTCGATGAGCTCGAACAGCGCGTTTTCGACCGAACACGCGCTCGAGAGCATCGTTCGCGGCGGCTTGTCCAAGCAAAGAGGAGCCGATCGAGCGAGCCCGCCAAGAGGCGCGCCTCGCTCAAGATCGGTCTCTCCCGAGCCTCGCTCGAGCTCAACGCTCGTCGTTGTCGCCGGACTCTTGGAGCACGATCAAAAGGTGCTTCCTCGCGACTTTCGCCGCAACCGCCGCAAGCCAGCTGGCGGAGGTCACCACGCGGCGATGCCGTCAGACATGGATTGTCAGGAAGCGTGCACACTGTCGGTGAAACTCGAGCAGTATCACTGATGCTGCTCGCCGCAACACCGATGCATTTTTTCAACAATGCAATCCTCACACGCTTGTTGTATAATACAAGGATTTGTTGTATTCTGTTTTCATTTTTTTCAGAGGATTTGCTTGATTTTTTCTTCTCGTAGCCAAGCAGACGCGAGACATTTTAATAAAAATGTAAACCATTTTTTTGAAATCCGAGTGCATTCAAAAGTCGACATGATGCGTTTTCTATACAGCGTGCATATGATATTACATTGTCTTGGCTAAGCGCACGCTCCGAGCGAGGCACCTTGAACCGCGGCTTGTAACAGTTCCTTGGGCGTCATTTTGTCCTGCCCACCCGTCTCGCGCCACGTCGCTTGCTTGGATCTCCACTCCCTCGCCAAGCGCGCAAGCCGCAAGAACCGCTCTTCTTCGCTATCCTCGAGCTCCTTGATTGTGGAGTAGTGTACAGCTACCTTTTCGAGGTCCTCTTCAGCCCTTGAGTCCGCCTCCACGCGCGCCTTGATTCTGCTCTTGCGGTGCAAGCCTTGAAGCTGCGAATTCAAGACGTCGTGTGCGCTATTCGAGCTGTGCCGGCTCGCCTGACCCTTACCGACGGTACACTTGGCGTTGCTATCCATCGCGGCAATCTCTTCTTCGGTCGGGATTTGCTGCTGCGAGATCGGTTTGATGACGCGCTTACCGCGTTTCACCTTCTTTTCGCCCATCTGTAGCCGTCCCAACTGCTCCGCCACTCTCTTTGCGCGCTCCTCCGTCGTGTGCTGTCTCATAACCTCTGGATTCTTGGCGCTCCCGTACTTGGCCTTCCATCGCCAATCGTGCTCAGACCACTCCACGTCGTCGTCATCGAGCGCCGCCGCCGCCGCACCGCTCCCTTCATCCTCCAGAAGCGCCGCTCGCAGCGTCCGGTACGCCCCCTGCACCACTTTAAACGCCGCCGCACTCGAGTTCCCCGCGATATCTGGGTGCGTTTTCAACGCCGCCGCACGAAACGCGCGTTTAAGTTTACGCTCGTCTCTCGCATCCTACGCGCGAATCACAAAGAATACACACACACACACAGCGTCAGTCCTCGCCGTTCGACGTCAACTTCACACGCGCCCACTGACTCAGCCTCGCGTTCGTCCCCCGACACGATCGCCCCATCTCTTCACCCCGATACCACGCGTCTCAACGCGCGCGACCGAGTCCGATATATAAAAGCCGTACATTTTCACTCATTTCCAACACCGCAGCCGCGCGTTGCACCGCGTCCCGCGTGCGTATCTCACACGTCGTGCGCAGTCTCATTTTGCGTCCTCGACCACCGGGTCTGTGTGACGTTGTCGTCGTCGTCGTCGTCCTCCGTCGCGTCGCGCGCATCCCGAGACCACGGATAAAGACGGACGCCGTCGATGTCAGCGTCGCCGCCGTCATCGCTCCCGGGTTCCAGAGCGCGACGCGCGTCCGTCGCCCTCTCGAGGGCCTCCCTCGCCGCGTCCTCCTTTTATTCCTTTTGTTTTCGCGCACCAAAGTTTTGCAAAACCCTAAGGAATGTGCGTTTTAACAAATACTACTTCTTTCAT
>Ga0181601_10005498_pt1 | contig 10530 bp, 9 predicted proteins | sample 041ome_8_FD_133020 | JGI IMG/M metagenome (GOLD analysis project Ga0181601, IMG submission 133020) | Coastal salt marsh microbial communities from the Groves Creek Marsh, Skidaway Island, Georgia - 041407BS metaG (megahit assembly) | ecosystem: Environmental > Aquatic > Marine > Intertidal zone... | reverse complement strand
GTATTAATTCAGAACTTTTTGATGTGGGGACGTTTACGGTTGACTTGGAAAATTCGTATCGAAAAATATACCGCCGATATATTGAGGGCAAAGATCCAGATGCCATTTATGTTGAACGATAATGGGGTGTTATGAGTAGGTGACGTTTTGACGTTCTATAAAAAAGATATGATTGAGTAATGGTAAAAAAAATTACAGTGATTGGTGGCTCGGGATTTGTTGGGACAAATCTGTGCCGCCAGCTTGCATTTAGGCAGCAGGATTTTGAAATCATTGACCTCAAAATGAGCAATCAATTCTCAGAGAAATGCAAGATAGCAGATGTTCGTGATGTTACGACCTTACGAAACACGATCACGGATGATGTAGTTGTGAACTTGGCGGCTGTGCACCGTGATGATGTTCGAGACAAGGCTGAATATCGGCGGACAAATGCAGATGGTGCGGAAAATGTTGCGCTAGTGTGTGAGGAAAAGGGTATCGATAAGATCGTCTTCACAAGTACGGTTGCAGTTTATGGGTTTGCGGAGCCCGGAACGGATGAGAGCGGTGAAATTAACCCTTTTAATGAATACGGGCGAACAAAGTTTGAGGCTGAGGAGAGGCTTCGAGCTTGGCATGCTAATGGTGACAAGTCGCTGATTATCGTGCGACCCACCGTGATTTTTGGAGAGGGTAATCGCGGGAATGTTTTTAACCTTCTGAACCAAATCGCGTCAGGCAGATTTCTTATGGTCGGAAAAGGCGAAAACAAGAAGTCAATGGCTTACATTGGTAACCTCGTTGCCTTTTTGGAGACCTGCGTGGCAACTGATCAAAAATATGGTGTTTACAACTATGTTGATACGCCCGACTTGACGATGAATGAGCTGGTTTCGCAGGTAAGAGCCAAATTAAAGGTTAAGACCGGAGTTGGGCCGCGTTTGCCTTACTGGTTGGGTATAATTTTGGGCTTTACGGCAGATTTAGTCGCTAAAATAAGTGGTAGGAATTTACCTGTGAGCTCAATTCGGGTGCAGAAGTTTGCTTCATCGGCTGAGTTTAAAAGTTCCAAAGTGAGCTTGGATGATTTTACTCCGCCGTTTACGTTAAAAGAGGGATTGCAGCGAACACTTCACAATGAGTTCGTCATCTGTGACCCTGACGCAGAAATTTTTCTCACCGAGTAGCCAGGTAGGGAACCTTATGATAAATGTTTAAAATTTTAGTAAACGGACTTCGCATAAAAGTTCAAGACAACCAAACTTTACTTTCTGCAGTGACACAAAGTGGATTTACTGTTCCCTTTTCCTGTCGTTCCGGGCGTTGTAATGAATGTTTGGCAAAAATTAAATTACCTAATTCTTTTAGCAAGACCATTTTATCTTGTGAGCATTTGCCCTCAAATGGTGACGTGTACGAGTTCGCTGATTTTGAAGATTTCGCGCTTCCCAAGATCATGAAAATTCCTGCAAAAATCGATAGAATTGAGTCAGTAGCTTTGAATTATAAAATTATTACCTTTCGGATACCCCCGGGTAAAAATATTTCTTATTTACCTGGACAATATTTTGATATCACTGTGCCGAAATTCGGAACGAGATCCTATTCAGTGTACTCTAGCAAAAACATTGAGCAAAAACTGCAGATTTTGGTTCATTATGTAGCTGGCGGTGAGTTGAGTAATTATTGGTTCAATAATGCTTGCGAAGATGAATTAGTGTATTTGGAGGGACCTATTGGTTCGTTCTTTTTAAGGAACAATGACACAAATGTGAAAGTTTTTTGTGGTACAGGAAGTGGCATAGCTCCATTAAGGTCTATGATATTGAGCGACCGGGAGCGTTCGGTAAATTGCACTGCTTTGTTTTGGAGTGTAAAGGCCCTTAACGAGCATTTCAATATATTCCGAGACGTGGTAACCCGGCCTTCGTGCGAACTGCATACGCACTTGACACGCGAATTTTATCCAGGCTTCACACACGGAAGAATAACTCCGGAGATCATCAAGTATTTAAAGTCAAGCTTACTCAAAGTTGATTCTTCGAGAGCTGTAGATGTTTATGCATGTGGAAATGGTGATTTTATTGATGATCTTCGATCCCGAATTTCTGCACTAGAGAGTGATCAGATAAATTTATATATCGAAAAATTCACGGAGAATAATCTATGAAAGTGATACTATTAGCAGGTGGCTTCGGTACTCGCCTATCAGAGGAGACGCAAGATCGGCCAAAGCCAATGATTGAAATTGGCGGAAAACCCATCATTTGTCACATCATGGAATACTACTCTAGGTATGGCTATAATGACTTCATATTGTGCCTTGGTTATATGGGTTATGCTTTCAAAGAATACTTTTCAAATTATTACTTACATAACAGCGACGTGACATTCGATTACTCGGATAACTCGCATCATTATCATCAAACCAGAGCAAAAAACTGGAAGGTAACTTTAGTAGATACGGGTCAAACGAGCATGACCGGTGGACGTGTGAAGCGCGTACAAAAATATCTCAACCCTGGAGAACAATTCATGTTGACGTACGGTGATGGGCTTTCCGACATAAATCTTGATCACCTTTTAGCGAGTCACGAAAAAAACGGAAAGGTTTGTACAGTATCGGCGGTGTCTCCCCCCGGGAGGTTTGGATCTTTACAAATTAAAGGTAACTCAGTGACGGAATTTGTTGAAAAACCAATGGGTGACGGAGGTTTTATCAATGGTGGCTTCTTCGTATGTAATTATTCATTTTTCGATTATATCAGTGGCGATGACTCCGTATTGGAGAAACAACCGTTACCAACACTAGCATCGGAACAGCAATTAAATTGTTTTCAACACGATGGTTTTTGGCATCCGATGGATACGTTGCGCGATAAAATACATTTGGAAGATTTATGGAAAAGTGGAGGCGCTCCATGGCTTATTTAACGACTAGTTTCTGGGAAGGGAAAGAGGTTCTGGTCACTGGGCACACTGGATTTAAGGGGATGTGGTTATCAATTTATCTGAAAAACATGGGTGCAAAAGTTTTTGGTATTTCAATTTCTGGTGATGACGATGAAAAGATATTGTACAGAAATGCGAAAAACTCAAAGGTGTTCTCTGATGAAAGTTTTATTGATATCCGAGATGGAGAGCTTACAAAAAAAACTATATCAGAAATAAATCCAGAGGTAGTTTTTCATTTAGCGGCACAACCCTTAGTGCGATTATCATATCAAACTCCGATCGAAACATTTCAAACTAACATTATTGGTACCGCAAATGTTCTGGACGGCGTCAGGCTAGCCCCTAGCACTAGCAAGGTTATCTGCGTAACATCTGATAAATGTTACCGCAATGTGGAACAAGTTTGGGGATACAGAGAAAATGACCCGTTGGGCGGAGCAGATCCCTATAGTGCGAGTAAGGGTGCTGCTGAAATTATATCCTATTCGATGTGGCATTCCTTCTTAAAAGAAAAAAATGTATCAATGGCAACCGTGAGGGCGGGTAATGTGATCGGAGGTGGTGATTATTCGAGCGACCGGATAATGACCGATATTGTAAAATCAAAAGTAAACAAAAAGATACTCGATTTGCGCAATCCATATGCGACACGCCCGTGGCAGCATGTGTTAGAGCCCATACATGCTTACACCTTGATTGTGGAAGAAATCTTGACGTCAGCGCCAGGTTCCTATTCGTCATTCAATGTTGGACCAGACGCTTCAAGTATCAAGACCGTCAATGAGTTGGTAAATGAGGTTACCAAATGTTGGAGTTTGAAAATACACCACGACTACAAAAACAAAATTAAGCTTCATGAGGCACAGTTACTTTCACTAGATAATTCAAAGGTCAAAAGCGAAACCAGCTGGAGACCAAAATGGGACTTTGAAATGACAATCAAGAAGACGATAAACTGGTATGAACGATTTTTACAAACTGATAATGCTCTTGCATTATGTGACGAAGACATAAACGACTACTTTGGGGGAAAGCAAAGATGAATAATCAGGTCACCACTGAATTGAAAGATTTACGCGCTAAAATTGATGCTCTAGTAAAAAATTATTGTGAAATAAAGTATGCAGAGGCAAGTTTTGATTTTGAAGCAGTCCCAGTTTCAGGTAAAGTGATTGGTTTCCCTGAAATTTCTAATATGGTCAGCGCATCACTTGATGGTTGGTTGACGACTGGAAGATTTAATGATGAGTTTGAGCGGAAGCTCGGACAATTTCTGAATGCCAAACATGTATTGACCGTAAATTCGGGCTCATCGGCGAACCTTGTCGCCTTCAGTGCGCTAACGTCTCATAAACTTGGCGATCGAGCAATAAAGCCGGGTGATGAGGTAATAGGTGTGGCGGCGGGTTTTCCTACAACAATCAACCCTCAAATACAGTTTGGTGCAATTCCAGTTTTTGTGGATGTAGATCTAAATACGCATAATGTTGACGTGTCAAAGTTAGAGGAAGCCATCAGTCCAAAGACGAAGGCAGTGATGCTTGCGCATGCATTAGGTAATCCTTTTAACGCACAAACGGTTCGGGATTTTTGCAACAAACATAATCTATGGTTAATTGAAGATTGTTGTGACGCATTGGGTGCAAGACATAATGGTAAATTAGTTGGTAGCTTTGGCGACATAGCGACTTTGAGTTTTTATCCTGCACATCATATCACGATGGGCGAAGGCGGTGTTGTTTTTACAAATGATGATGAGTTAGCAGAAATCGCGGAAAGTTACCGAGATTGGGGGCGTGATTGTTACTGCAAAACTGGCTGCGATAACACATGTAATAAAAGATTTGAATGGTCATTGGGGCAGCTTCCATATGGTTATGACCATAAATATATTTACAGCCACTGTGGCTACAACTTAAAAATAACTGATATGCAGGCAGCATGTGGGGTGGCTCAACTGGATAGATTGGATGGTTTCATTTTGCAGCGAAATAATAATTTTGATTTTCTAATGTCGCGTTTAGAATCGTTAAGTGACTTTTTTATTCTCCCAACAGCAACTGAAAATTCAGTGCCGAGTTGGTTTGGGTTTCCATTGTCCGTAAGAGACAATCTGCACTTCACCAGGGAGGAATTATTAAGATTTTTAGATCAAGAAAAAATTGGTACAAGACTGATCTTCGCTGGAAACGTAACAAAGCAGCCATACTTCAGTGAAACTAAGATAAAATACAGGATTTCAGGTAAGTTAGAAAATACAGAAAAGGTGATGAAAAATTCATTTTGGATTGGACTCTATCCCGGTTTAACTAGTACCCATTTAGAAAAAACTTGTTCTAAAATTGAAGAATTTTTGGGGCTTAATTTTTAAGAACTGACATGACAATAGAATTTAGACAAGCCACACAAGAACTATTTGGATTTCTTAAAAATACTTCGGATTTGAAATCCGCGTGGATTAATTCAATCGAAGTTAAAAAAAATCTTTTCCTGTTACCTGTGACATATTCGGCCATCCATGATGAGAATTTAATAACGATCCTAACCCAATGGAGAAATCAATTCAGAAGTGCTTATCCTACGCAGTTTACTGCAACGTCTCAAAGCACCCGGAACTGGCTCGAAAATATCTTACTACCCTCGAAAAATCGTATCTTATTTCTGTTAATTGATGGTGGTTCTAATGTCGCGGGACACATCGGATTAAGCGCTGACTTTGAAACAAATTTAAATGTTCTAGAAATAGATAACGTAGTAAAATCACCCGATGTGGCGACTCGAAATTTGATGTCAAGTTCGGTTCAAAAATTAATTTCATGGGTGATGCCAATATTACCAGTGGATGAGATATATCTGAAAGTTATGGAAGACAACAATCATGCGATAAGATTTTATAGTAATTTAGGATTTATTACGTCGCAAAGATTGAAATTGCGATGTGAACGAAAAATCGAAGACCCTGATTTTTTTAATTTTAAGATAGACCCAGACGGCAATGATGGCGCGATGTTGTTGATGAAATATAGATTTCCAAAAATTGATAGTGACCAAATGATCCTAACTGCTGGTCCATCAATTTCGCAAATGGAAGGCTACTTCGCTTATGACGCTGCAATGAATGGTTGGAATTCGAATTGGTCTAAATATTTGACGCAATTTGAGCAAGAATTTGCGACCTATGTGGGCGCAAATTTCGCAATTGCAACCTCAAGTTGTACAGGCGCACTGCAAATAGCATTACTTGCTTCGGGAATTGGTGAGGGCGATGAAGTTATTGTCCCCGATGAAACTTGGGTCGCATCAGCTACCGCGGTTAGAGATGTAGGCGCTATTCCAATATTTTGTGATGTAGATTTGAGTACATACAATATGAATTTAGAGGACTGTATTTCCAAAATCTCATCAAAAACGAGAGCAATTATTCCAGTACATATGTACGGTAATCCCGCAAACATAACCGAACTGCAAAGAGTGGCGACTGAATATGGACTTGCAATGATCGAGGACGCTGCGCCGGCAATTGGAGCTAAATTTTCGGGAAAGTGTGTGGGTACATTTGGCCAGTTTGGTTGTTTCAGTTTTCAAGGGGCTAAAATGCTAGTAACTGGCGAAGGAGGGATGCTTGTTACCAACGATCACGGGCTATACGAAAAAGCTAAAAAAATTGCGGATCAAGGAAGAAACCCCAACAAGACCTTTTGGATAGATGCAAAAGGTGTGAAGTACAAGATGTCCAATGTACAGGCAGCGATTGGTCTAGCGCAAATTCGGCGGTCTGACCTACAAATATCAATGAAGCGGAGAATAAACGCTTGGTATAAGGAATATCTTGAGGATTTAGATTGTATAGAATTCCAAGCTGAGTATGAAGGCGCTCAATCAATACATTGGATGACATCTATTAGATTGTTAGAAAATGCTCCAATAACACGGGATGATCTCATCGCAGAACTGCGGTCCAATAACATTGATACCCGTCCATTGTTTCCTGCGATAAGCCAGTATCCAATTTGGTCTGTCCCTCAACAACCAAACTATAATGCACATTTTCTAGGGAATTCAGCGATGAATTTACCCAGCGGTGTAGGCTTATCACGTGGCAAAGTAGAGTACATCTGCTCAAAAATAAGAAATATATTACGCGTTGAGGTCAAAAATTAAATGAAAACAGATATTGAAAATTTGGACTTTAGCGAGGTTGCTACTACTACCAAGATGACAGTTTTAAGAATGGTTCACCAAGCTAAGGCATCACACGTGGCGAGTGCTCTTTCTATTGTTGATATATTAACATTCCTATATAACTGTGACCGCTTTAGTCTTTGTGAGGACCTAAATATCGCGAACCGCGACAGTTTCATTCTTAGCAAGGGACATGCATGCACTGCACTCTATGCAACTTTATACGTTAAAGGATTACTCACTAAAGAAATGTTGCACAGTTATGGAGCAGACGGATCGCCACTCATGCATCATGTAAGTCACAAAGTTCCTTTTGTTGATTTTTCAAGCGGATCACTTGGTCACGGTTTATCTGTCACAGTAGGATTATCAAAGGCAGATCAAATTAATGGCGAAAAACATCATCGGATTTGCTTATTAGGTGATGGAGAAATCGCCGAAGGCGCAAACTGGGAGGCAATGTTGTTTGCAGCGCATCATAGCTTAGATAATGTAACCATTTTGATTGATAATAATAATCTTCAGAGCCTAGACACAGTGGATAACACACTCAATCTATATCCATTGAAAGAAAAATTAGAGTCATTTGGGTGCGAATTGCATGAAATCAACGGGCATTGCTTTGAGGAAATCGAAACAGCTCTTCTTAGTGACAGTTCTAAAGGCCCTAAGGCCGTAGTGCTGAAAACAATTAAGGGGAAGGGGGTATCCTTCATGGAAAATAGTGTGCGTTGGCACTACAAAAACCCTTCTGATGACGAGCTTTCTCTAGCTTTATCTGAATTAAGGAAAGTTAATTAAATTATGCGTAATACTTTTATCGCTAGTTTAGTCGAAATTGCTGAGAGCAACAAAAATATTTGTTTTATGACTGGTGATTTGGGTTATGGCGCTGTCGAACCATTCATGGCAAAACATCCAAATCGATTTATAAATGCAGGTATAGCAGAGCAAAATATGGCTGGCATGGCCGCAGGACTCGCTATGGCTGGTAAACATGTTTTTACTTATTCGATAGGAAACTTTCCTACTTTTAGATGTGCAGAACAATTGCGAAACGATGTGGATTATCATGAATTGAGCGTCACTACAGTTTCAATTGGAGGAGGCCTAGCTTACGGTGCGCTGGGTTATTCGCACCACACAATCCAAGATTATGGACTTGTTCGACTGTTACCCAATACCATCATACTTTCTCCGTGTGATCCCAATGAAGTAGTAGGATGCACAGAATATATCACAGATCGCCCACAACCATCATACTTGCGACTTGGTAAAACTGGGGAAAAAAACTTTTCGACAAAAAAAAAGTTGCATCCAGGAATGGTGAACTTGATCGGTTCCTCGAATTCTGACAAAGCATTACTTACCACCGGGGCTGCGCTTCAAAGTGTAGGCGACGAAACAATTAATGGTTGTGATATATACTCTGTCCCTATCTGGGGAGAAAAGGTTTCAATTAGAGAAATTGAATATCTAATAAGTAAATATTCAACAGTTATAGTACTTGAAGACCACTTAAAAGCTGGCGGTTTTTATAGCTGGATCTGCGAAAAACTTGAAAATAAACGTTTGCTTATCAATTTACGTTCTTTGGCAATTTCATCTGATGTAATTGGTAAAGTTGGCTCACAAATATATCTCCAGAAAAAATATTTAAAACTATCGTGATGAAAAACACAAATGATGTTAGAGGGTTACATTGCTAATCAGTGTTGAGTATTAGAGCGTTTCCAGCTTTTGTGGGATCTCTGAGGGGTGCTGTCGGGGGCGATGTTCCCCAGCAGGGTTCATGCCCATCTGCAAAGGGTCGGTGCGAGAACCTTCACAGACTTCTTTGCCGCCATCGGTGATATCTGTGATTCGCTCACTCTATACGAATGCTGGAACTTCCTCGCAAATGCAGGATATGCATAAACATGAAATGGAAATGTTTTAATTGGTAAAAACAACAGTAAACCAGAAAAAATCACTCTGGATCGATAAGATGGCCAGTTCAGAGTTGATAATAAAACGTTATGGGTGGGTTAGGAAGAGTTTTCGGACACTATAAAAAGGGCTTTATTGATCATGGTAAGAACACCGCGCTTCAACTACTTTATTGGACACAAACCACCAGAATTTAAAATATGGGAAGGCTTTGAGTTTTACGTTCCCAATGCGGAGGTTTTCCAAACAAAAAGCCACTTAAAGAATGGAAACCTTTTAGGTGAGTATGCGAGCCTATTTTTGCTATCTAGCCAATACCTTCATGTATTTCTGTTTCCATACGATTGATTGCGTGTTTAGCAACATCCGCAAACTTACGGGTAGTGGCTGGTAGTTTATTTTGAATGCGAGCATCAACTTCACAATAAATTTGGTCTTCCCCTCTAAACCAGTGTGATAGATTTTGGTAAAACCTCTAAAGGAGTAAAGTGTATGCCGCATTCACTTTATTCTTCTTGGCTTGAATATTGATCGCATCGGCCAACTTAACCTCTCCACCAGCGTCGGTAGGCGCACTTTGCGGTATGTCAAAAATGTCTGGTGTCAGGATTAGTCTGCAATGGATACCGTATCTGATGAGGCATCATTACTTATGAATAATAAATTTTATTAATCTAGTTGTCCCAGATAATGTCCATAGGCGTTCTTCCCAAACTTTTCAGAGGTGACAGCGATTTGTTCTTTTGTGATCCACTTACTCTGATATGCGACCTCATCAGGAGATCCAACCTGCAGACCTTGTCGCTCAGTCAGAGTGCGCACAAAGTTGCTGGCGTCTAGCAGAGAGGCGTGTGTGCCTGTGTCGAGCCAGGCATATCCACGGCCCATTTTTTCAACGCGTAGGTTGCCGTGACGTAAGTAAGTTTCAAGTAACGCTGTAATTTCTAATTCGCCACGCGCAGAGGGTTTGACTGACTTGGCGCGCTCAGGTCCAGTTTCATCAACAAAGTAAAGTCCAGTCACCGCATAGTTGGACGGCGGAATTTCGGGCTTTTCGGTGATACCCCTTACCGTTCCATTTGCATCAAAATCTACCACGCCGTAGTGTTTGGGGTCTGAGACGTGATAGCCAAATACTGTTGCCCCTGATGTTTGGGCATCTGCCGCGGCCAAAACCTTGGGCAGGCCATTGCCAAAAAAGATATTGTCGCCAAGTACCATTGCAGAGGGTGCGCCGGCCAAAAAGTCTTCAGCAAGAATAAACGCCTGCGCCAATCCCTCTGGGTTGGGCTGTAATTTATAGTGCAAGTTTATGCCCCATTGGCTGCCATCACCCAGCAGGCGTTGGAATTGTTCCTGATCTTGTGGCGTCGTAATGATCAAAATATCGCGGATACCCGTCAGCATGAGAACTGTCAGCGGATAATAGACCATCGGCTTATCGTAAATTGGCAGTAATTGCTTGGAAACCGCAATAGTCAG
>Ga0181601_10005480_pt1 | contig 10544 bp, 8 predicted proteins | sample 041ome_8_FD_133020 | JGI IMG/M metagenome (GOLD analysis project Ga0181601, IMG submission 133020) | Coastal salt marsh microbial communities from the Groves Creek Marsh, Skidaway Island, Georgia - 041407BS metaG (megahit assembly) | ecosystem: Environmental > Aquatic > Marine > Intertidal zone... | reverse complement strand
TATATCGATATCTGCTATCGTAAAACCTTGTGAGTATTCGGTTACGGGTAAATTTAATGGACCTTTAGCGGCGATTCGTAATCATGTAGACATATTAAACAACACGTGCAGGATGAATTTCGTTTTCCAATTGTTAGATTTGACTGGTATACTTTATGCAATTAGTAAGTTAGAATTTCCCCTAACGTTTCAAGTCAGGTCATTTTTCTTTCGATTGAAAAAATTTCTAAAATTTACGGAATCCAGGGATGGAAATGCATAAGACGGTCTTAGTTACAGGCAATTTTAACATTTTGCATCCTGGGCATATTAGGCTTTTTAAATTTGCAAAAACTTGTGCTCATAAATTGATAGTTGGCATTTTTAGCGATGAGCTTGCCGGTAATGCCGTTGAATCCACACATGAACTTAGAAAGGAGGCAGTTTCATCAATTTCGATGGTGGATGAGTGCTTCGTAATTGAGACCCCGCTGATCGACTTCATCAAATGGCTTAAACCCGACGTTATAGTAAAAGGCAAAGAACACGAGCATTTACATAACCAAGAAATTAAAGCTTTAGCACACTATGGTGGTCAACTGATATTTAGTTCTGGCGAAATCGGCGCATCCAGTGATTTTTCTAATCATGAGGGCCAAGCAATTCCAGTATTAACAAAAAAACACATTATGAATTACCAGAAACGTCACAATATATCACTCACTCAGCTGACCACTTTAATCTCAAACTTTAAGGATAAAAAAGTTTGTGTTTTTGGCGACGTTATCATTGATCAGTATATTGACTGTTTTCCATTAGGAATGTCCCAAGAAGAACCAACCTTAGTCGTTAGACCTCAAGAAAAAATTAACTATTTAGGTGGTGCAGGCATTGTTGCCTCTCATGCGTCACGGCTTGGCGCATCCGTTCATTTCTTTTCTGTAACAGGTCAAGACGAGACACGCGATTTTGCTATTTCTGAATTAGATAGGCACTCAGTGTATCATCGCCTTTTAATTGATAAAACACGCCCAACAACTTTAAAGCAACGCTTTAGAAGCCAGGGCAAATCACTTTTGCGCGTGAGCACACTTTCTCAACAAACTATTGGAGCGCATCTACAAGAAACAATTGTGTCTGAATTTAAAAAAGTTGCCTCTGAATTTGATGTTATTGTCTTTTCAGATTTCAACTACGGCTGCCTTCCTCAATCTTTGGTCGAACACATTATTGATATAGCGAAGCAAAATAAAATTCTTATTGCCGCCGATAGCCAAAGCTCATCTCAATTTGGGGACATCAGCAGATATAGGAATGTAGACCTTATTACTCCGACAGAACGCGAGGCACGATTATCATTAAAAAATTATGATGATGGACTTGTTGTGCTTGCAGATAAACTGATGGAAACAACTGGAGCGAATACAATTCTCCTAAAGCTGGGTGAAGAGGGTATGATCGCTCAACATAGTTCAAAAGGAGAACAGTCGCCACATACAGACCAACTCCCTGCACTGAACCCTACACCTACTGATGTTTCAGGTGCTGGTGATAGTGTTCTTATAACTGCTGCACTTACTTTGGCTTGTGGCGGCGACTTATGGCAGGCCAGCTTACTTGGAAGCGTTGCTGCATTTATTCAAGTCGGCAAAGTAGGTAATGTCCCTTTATCTTCTAATGAGTTAAAACAGGTGCTTAAATGAAGGCACTTTTGTTGGCAGCTGGATTTGGTACCAGATTACACCCCCTAACGCAAAACACACCAAAATGTTTAATGAGAGTAGGAGACCAACCAATGCTCGATCATTGGCTTTATAAACTCGAACGGCTTGGGGTATCGGAGTTTATAATCAATACGCATTATCTCGCAGAAAAAGTGCATGATTTTATCGACAGCCACTCCCTTAAGTCAAAAATCAAATTAAGTTTCGAGCCTAAACTTTTAGGAACTGCTCAAACCGTTTTATGTCTCAAAAATCAACTTCGTGGTTCACCTTTTTTTATCGTTCATGTTGACAATTTTTGCGAAGATGATCTCAGCGACTTTTTGTATGCTCACAAAAGCCGACCAGTCGGCACCACTGTTTCAATGCTCACATTTGATACTCTGACACCTGAACAATGTGGAATCGTGGAGATTGATCAAAACGATATATTAATCAAATTTTACGAGAAACAAAAGTCACCGCCATCTAATAAAGCAAACAGCGCAGTATATATAGTCGGTGAAAATTTTTTTGATGAGTTAGAAGACTTGACTATAAGCGGGAACGATTTCAGTAAATGCATAATTCCTCAATTTTTAGGTAAGATATTTTGTTTTCACACAGATCGATATTTTGAAGACATAGGAACTCCAGAAGCTTTAAAACGCGCAAATGAATTTCATGCGGGGTATTAAAATGAAATATCTTCACTGTTATTACGATATGTCAGTCTCACCCTGTTCATATGACTTTTTTTCATTTTTCATGCATTGCGAAATTGCTAGAATACGCAGGAAGTTAGAATATATCTTCCTCCATTTTATCAAAGGTCCCAAAAATGAATTCCGAGATGATAATATCAGAACCGATAGCCAAAATTTAACATTTTTTCAGAATGTTATAATACCTGGATTATCTATATTGAAATCGTGTAAAAAATTCGAGTGGGTCGAAAGACATGAATTGTCACATATTCCCGATAACCCAATACACATTTTTCCACGCGGATATAGTCCTTCGAATCCGGTTGCAGATTACGTAGGAAATGACTTTGTATTGAGCAGAACGCGAGGTGATATTCCAGGCTATTTTCAGGCTCCACCTTTTGCTCGTAGATTTGCATCTCAATGGATATCAAAATTTAACGGAAAAAAAATAATTACACTAACTACTAGAGAAATAGAAAGAGACGATGTATCCGGAACGCGTACAATTGAAACAGAAGTATGGGAAGAGTTTTTTGCATATTTAAAATCTATTAATTTCCAGCCCGTAGTTTTACGCGATACCAATAGAGCTTTTAATGGTAAACGCTTAATTAACAACGCAGCAGAGTGCCCTGAAGGTTCATTATCAGTTCCATTTAGACTTGCAATATATGAAGCTAGTGAATTCAACTTTTTTAAAAATAGTGGACCAACAATTCTGGCTAATTTCTGTGATACAGCCTCAGCTACAATCCAGCAATTTGACAATAATGTAATCGCACTTTCTGAAAATTGGTATAAAAGTGTGTTGGGGATGAAAAATAATTGTCAATATCCCATGACAAGAAAAAAAATGAGATATGTTTGGAAAAAGGAAAATTTAAATTTACTACAAGAAACCTTTCATCAAAGGGATATGCAAAATTCGGAGCAGTTGAATAATTTTCACGATCTGGAACATTTGTTGTTAACCTTGGAGGTTGCAACGAAGAAATTTCTTCATGATCTAACTCGCAGCCCACTCTTAGATGAAGATTATCTATTTTTGATGAAATTGGACGAGGCAAAAAAATCTTTTCCTAATATTGAGCTACCTGACATATTAGAAATAATTAAGAAAAACAGTGAACAAATGTTCGAGAATAACATTTACAATAAGCTATCTCATCACATTACTCTATCTAAATGAATTCGTTCGGCAATATGTTTATAGTAAGGCGATGAGCCAATAGTAAAATCAATGCGATCTAATTTTTAGCAAAATCAACGAAGCAAATGAAACTTAAGTCTTTTAGAACCTTCCAGAAAAATCTCTTTGCCTCGTAATGCCGCAAATAACTAGAGCCTACAACAAAACTTGACAAAGTGCGATATGAACTTACAAAATCTGTATGTTTTTGGGAAAATGAGGTAATATTGAAGCGTAGTATAACTTTTTATTTCCAATCTTTTTGGCGATTATCGACTTAACAGAAGAAATATTTAAGTATGATGCGTGTTGACTATAAATAGATGTATAAAGCTATAGTCTTTGCCTAATATCCTCTGTAACATTTTGCTATAATTTTTCCGAATATCGAAATCAGAACGCTCAAAATTAACATAACTTTTTTAATGCTATCTTCAAGCTTTTAGGATATTGAACTACACATAATATATGCGAGTTCAATCACTGTTGTAAAAAATAAATGAGGCTTCCATGACTTTTTTAGCAACTTACAATAAAAAATTTGTGCACTTAATAAACACATTTGATCAAAAGCAATTTGATGCTTGTGAACGATCTATTAAGCTATGTTCAGAAAGAGGTGGTAAAGTTATTTTAGCTGGAAATGGCGGGTCTGCAGCAATAGCTTGTCATATTGCCGTCGATTTTAGTAGATCTTGTTCAATACGCGCAGTAAATTTTAACGAAGCAGATTTAATAACTTGTTACGCAAATGATTATGGCTATGAGAATTGGATCAAGGAAGCATTGAGGAGTTATGCAGATCCGAAAGATCTCGTAATTTTAATCAGCAGTAGTGGTAATTCACAAAACATCGTGAATGCTGCAAAGTATTGTAATAGTAAAAATATTGATCTGTTAACATTTTCAGGTTTTTCTGAGAAAAATGAACTTAATGGGTTAGGTAAAGTGAATGTTTGGATAAATAGTAATTATTTTAATTTTGTAGAAATGGCTCACCACTTATTTTTAGTTGCTTTAGTTGACTCCATATCATTAGGTCGTGAATTTGTAGAAAAAAGTAGATCTAAAGCTATCAGGTAAAAATTGTATCAAGTCGAATGTCATTTAGGTTTCTTAGTTTAACTTAAAATTTATAATAGGAATCTGTCTATTTAATTCTCATAGAAACAATGATTAATTTAGATTTTAAAGGTTAATATTTTTTGAAATATTGCTGTGAATTTTGAGACTTTTTATTTTTCTAAAAGTTAACTCTATAAGTTATTTTTTCAATCAAGTATAGATTGGAATAACCGTAACCTCAGAATTATTCACCAATTTTACAAATTATCAATACAATGTACTATCTAATTAAATTTCCTAAAAGGAATGGTTCGTAATGAATTTACCAAGTCATGTCTTTTTGCTTAGTTATAAACATTGAACCTTCTCTGTGATGAGAAGGTAAGTCTTCGGGAGCTCGAACTCGACTCCATCCAATTTTCTGCGAAAACATCGAAATACCTAAATTGTTAAGATGCTCATATATTTTTTTAGCATTTTCCTTTGATCCAACCTCCAGAAATGCATCTGCCCCGTCCCAGTCCTTGGATTCTGTACTTGTTATTAAAACAGCTTCATGGCCTTCTACATCAATCTTGACAAGTTCACTTTTGAGTAAAATATCACGAAAGCCTATCGTTCTGACTAAGAACTCATCGGTCTGCCCATACGGATTTTTTGAACCGGTAATATGGTTGCCAGTGGTGTTATCTTTGACTCGAGTGAAAGCAACCTCACCTACGACATCGGATACTGCATTGCAGAATAACTCTACACGTCCACTGACCTCGTTCGATTTTATGTTTTTTAAGAATTCTCTACAATGAACAGGATCTGGCTCGTATGCAGAAACAATGTAACCAAGCTTGGCTAGAACTACAGAATGAAGGCCAACATTCGCTCCAATATCAGCGACTTTCTTGTATTTGCCTTTATTAATCATGTAATATGAGAACAGGACAAGCTCATCTAATCCAAAGAGATGGGTAGTATTAATATTTCCCATTGAAAAATATGGGAGATGTATCACACCGACCCCCGAAAAATCAACTCTACATGAGCTATTTAGACCAAAATATGTTTCCACATCTTTTAAGACCTGACTTTCTATCAGACTATAAACACACGATCCACGATAGAGCTCTGACCTTAAACTTGGGATCTTGCTTATTAAATCTTGTAACATTCATCGCTCCATTTAGATGGGATTAGGAATTTATATTCCACTTCGCTATTATACGTCTCGCGCCATACATTCAAAGAAAAACCGATACAGATAACGTGAACCTATAAATAAGAAAGCAATAAAAAATTAACTGACATATTCAAATTTCTATTTTCACAATAGTCATTATTAATGCTCACATAAAAAAAACTATCAGTGGTCGATCAGGCTCTTAACATCCAATATAGAGTCTAATTCTTTCTTCTATATGTAAAAGAAAGCAGCCATTCTAAAACATATAAACCTAGATTAATTTATAATTCTATATTCAATTACTGAATAGATAATAATTTCTCACGAATCGCCGAGTGTCTAATCGTAAATATTATATTCTCTATAGTTTATGCCAGACTAGATGATATTTGCTTAGATCGATGCATGCAAGGTATTCGTTTTTTTACAGAGAAATTTCAATTGAATTTTATAATTGGTCGCACACTTTTATAATTCTTTAAATCCATTAGGGCTTCGTTTATCTTTTCTAAAGGATAAATTGAACCTAAACACACGCTTAGGTCTATGTTATTTTTCTCTTTAAATTCAGAAAATTTTTCAATTATTAATTCTGGATTACTCGAGCCACCCCAACTACCAAGTATTTTTTTTCCTTTGATAAGTCCATAAGGATCAATTTTGATTTTAGATCCATATTCAGGATGAGAAGCAAACAAAAGCGTTCCATTATTTTCTAAGAGCTCAAAACAATACTCTATTCCTTCTATTGATCCAGTGGCTTCAAAGATAAAATCAAAGGTTAAGCCATTCAGCATAGCTTTATCAGAACTATTTTGCATATTAGCTCGTTTTATTATACCCAAGCTTTTAGCTACTTTTAGCTTAAAGGTAGAAACGTCAGCGACGATAATATTTTGATAGCCACATGCTAACAAAGTAATTAAACAACTTAGCCCTACCCCACCAATACCATACACTAAAATTTTGTCAGTTAAATTCTGGGGTTTGGTCTCGTTAAAAACCATTCCTGCTCCCGTGGATAAAGCACACCCGAACAACACAGCTTCTATCAACGTAATATTGTTGGGCACCTTGAAAACTCTATTTTCTGGAACAATAGAAAATTCTGAAAACGTAGTTGTTTTACCCGAGTTTATTGTTTCAGATGAACCACACTTAATATAACTAGGTGTATCGCTATCTCTGCCGGAGGAAGGCAGCCAACTTACTCCAACCCTATCCCCAACTTTTAGTTTCGATACACCAGCACCAATGGCTTCAACAAACCCTGACCCTTCATGTCCGAGGAGATGTGGGAGCCAATTATCCGGACCACGTTTCCCTTCGACCTCCATTAATTGACTGCGGCAAATACCTGAATATGCTAATTTAACGAGAACCTGACCATCAAAAAGACTGGGGATTTCTAAATCTTCAATAGATAGAGGTTCGTTCAGTCGGCGCAGCACTGCTGCACGCATTTGTCCCATTATTGAAACGTCCTTATGCTCGGTGTAATCATAAAATCAGAAAATACATCATCGTCAAGCAGCGGTTCCATATCCTCGTTGGGCCTACCAAATTTGACTTGTGGTAATACTCTGGCATCGGAATTTATTTTAACTTCAATCAACTTTGGTTTTTTTATATGAGCAAAACTGCGTTTTAGCCGTTCCGAAGCATCACCTATTACATTAAGATTTTGGTATTCAATTCCGAACGAATTTGCAATAGATTTGAAGTTTGGAAAACTTAAATCAATACAGGCATCAGAACCGGAATAATTACCCCCAAGCCACTGGTCTTGCGTCTGTTTGATCATAGAATATCCAGAATTATTTAACAGAAAAATATTTACTGGGATATTTAAGTGTTTAATCACAGACAGTTCTTGAATACTCATCATAAAACTACCATCACCAATAAAACAATTTATTTGTTTATATTGTTTGGCATGAAATATTCCAGTCACAGCTGGTAGGGACCAACCCATGGCAGTGTTATTATAATCATGGAAAAACTTTTGACCTTTCTTAAATCTGAAAGTCTGCATTAACCAAGCCAATGCACACCCAGTATCACTAACAATTGCGGAGTTTGGATCCAGATATTTTCCAATATTAGTAAAAAAATCGTATACGTGCGAAGAACCGTCTGATTTTCGAAAGCCTTGGTCTATTTCTGTTAGACGCGGCCGCCATATATTGATTTTATTAATCCATTCATGGTTTGTATTTATGAATAATGTCGAGTATTGTGATATCTTTTGAATAAATGAGCTAGAGTCAGCACAAATTTTTAGATCTATACTTAAGTTAAAATGCGAAAATTTGTTTAATTCATGTTTATCTATATCAACCATAATTTTGAACGCATCACGAGCAAACGTCTCTACTGGCGTGCCAGTTGCCTTGGTGTCCAAACGAGCTCCAATCGATAAGATGAAGTCTGAATTTTGGACTGCAAAATTAGCTAATCGATTTCCGTGAGTTCCAAAATTACCTACATAATAATCCGCATCACAGCTTAGAAAATCACTTGCTCCCCAAGTTGTTGCAACTGGACAACTTAAGAAATCTAAAAATTCTTTCAATTTACCATTGATCGCGGCGCGAGCAGCCCCTGCTCCTAAAATAATAACAGGGCGTTCAGCTTTATTATAACACTCTATGATCTTGTGTATATTAGCGTTATTTTCCTCTTCTTTTTCTGATATTTTTTCGTTTTGTGGTTGGCGCCAATCAAACGATGGTTGGTTATCAATGTCTATGATTTCTCTTTGCAAATTATCTGGAATATCTATTAACACTGGCCCCGGTCGACCATCGCGCATTATGTGAAATGCCTTTTCCAATTCAAATCTAATGTTTTCTGGCTGATCTAATTGGACTGCATACTTCGTTATACCTTTGAACATGTCAACTATAGGTGTCTCTTGAAAGCCGATCTGCCTTGCTCCTGTTAAGCCAACTTGACGCCAAGTACTTACCTGTCCTGTAACGCAGAAAAGTGGAATAGAATCATAATAGGCACCACAAACCCCAGTAATTAAATTCGTTGCTCCCGGCCCACTAGTAGACACTACTACCCCAAAATTCATTGTCGCTCTTGCATAGGCATCCGCAGCCATTGAGCTATGTTGCTCATGGTGATTGCAAGTGAGATTTACGCTCTTATTTCTACTGATCGAGTCGAGTAAATGAAGAGATGCACCACCCGCAATTCCAAATATTGTATCTATATTTCTATCAACAAAAAATTTTATTACATAATCACTAAGTTTCATTTGAATTGGCCTTTTAAATGTAAGTGCCTTCTTAGTTTCAGTAGGGAAGTGTCTCTAGTTAGTTTTTCGATAAAGTCTTTTTGAAACCATGGATCATCACGCGAACTAAAGTTACGGCCTGCCAATACTTCTTTCTTTTGTTCAATTATCCAATCCACAAATTGTAGTACACTAGACATTGGAGTGAAATCATCTTCCAGTAGTCTCCGTTCAGTCTCCATAAATGCATGGGGTGCAGAGTCTTTAGACTGTAATACCTCATCGTGAATTTTGGTTCTAATCCACCCTGGCCCAAAAATAACTGTTCTAAAATCTTCTAGCTCAGCGTCTAAAAGTTCGGTAGCTTTTAGCAAAGCTATTTTACTTATTATATAACTTGAAAAATTTACTGGGGCTCCATTAGTTCCACCACCCGACAAAAATGTTATTAGCGGCTTCAATTTTATTTCAGATGAATACGGCAAAAGTCCTTGAACCACTTGCAAAGGACCAATCAAATTTACGTTAATAGACTGTTTGAATTTTACAAAGTCTGTATTTGAAAATGGTCCTACAGGGGTCATCGTTCCTGGGCAGACGATAAGGTAATCCCATTTCAGTCCTGATGCTGCATATTTTACTATAAACTTGTCGATACTTTCTTCCGATAACAAGTCAAGTTGAAATAATTTGGTGCCTTCATCACTTAATTGCGATGTCTTGAAAGATTTATTTCTATATGTGCCAGCGACATTAAAGCCACGCTCTAACCAATGATGCGCAATAGCACTTCCTATATCACTAGAGATCCCAAGTATTAGACCATTCTTCATTAAAATGGGCCTTTAAACCAAGCTCCAGGAATATCATGATGCTCTACCTTCCTGATTATCGGTGGAGTTTTTTCTGCGATACCGCACATTGCAAAAATTTTGTTTATGACATCATCCGCATTAAGGTGAAAACCCTTTGTAAGTCCATAGCTTGTTGGCTCTGGTATATCCGGTAAACCTATTTTTTGCATAAGTATGCATTTAGATGGTGAAATACTTTCTGCTACACAAGAAATGATTTCACTTGATACAGAAAACGACGCTGATGCGGTATCCACGCACAGCAACTTACCAGTTTTCGCAACTGACTTTATTATCATTTCTTTATCCAATGGCCTGATGGAACGAATATCAATTAAGTCGCAAGAAATCGAAAATTCATTGTACAGATACCGAATTGCGTCAATACACTCTGGTACCAGGTATGAGTTAGTAACCACAGTTACATCTTCACCAACATTTAGAATGTTTGAGCTGCCGATCTCTAATTCATAATAATTAGGATTCACCACAGATACTGAATTATGGAGCCACCTGTGTTCTAAAAAGATTACTGGGTTGGGATCCGATATGGATGCAAGCAGTAGTCCTTTTGCGTCGGATGCATTAGAGGGACTAACAACCTTCAATCCAGGAATGTG
>Ga0181601_10005478_pt1 | contig 10545 bp, 5 predicted proteins | sample 041ome_8_FD_133020 | JGI IMG/M metagenome (GOLD analysis project Ga0181601, IMG submission 133020) | Coastal salt marsh microbial communities from the Groves Creek Marsh, Skidaway Island, Georgia - 041407BS metaG (megahit assembly) | ecosystem: Environmental > Aquatic > Marine > Intertidal zone... | reverse complement strand
GGGTTGTGGGTGCACAACCCGGTCGCGCCGACCATGGAAGTCATCGATGCCGTCAAAAAGTTAGAAGAGAAACACGGTAAGGTGAAACACATCGTCGTGGGAAGCGTAGCTATTGAGCACAAGATATATAGCGGGCCATTTGCGCAGTACTTCCCGGATGCAGACGTGTGGTTGCCGAAAGACGATTGGACGTTCCCGGTGAACGTGAAGCTCGCGGATTTCGTTCCAATCTTTCCGAATAAGCCGAAATATTTACCCCTAAGCTCTAAAGAGCGAAGCGAAGAGACGAACGATTACGTCCCGTGGAAGGACGAAATCGAACACGAAACCTTGAAAGTCGGCGGTTCGTCGTTGCGAAACTTTAAAGATCCGTGGTTCGTGGATACCGCGTTTTACGTCAAAGAGACGAAATCGTTGGTATTGACCGACGTCCTCGAAAAAGTATCCAACAAACCCGTCCCGGTAGCGACCATTGATCCGGAACCGTTGTACGTGCGCGCGATGGATAAACAAGGCGAATCGAAGCCGATGACTTCGGAAACTCGATCCGAGGGGTGGGGCAAAACCGTTTTGTTCGGTTTGTTGTTCAATCCGGACTCGGTCGACGTTAAAATTTCCTTACCGAACGCCGCGGACGATTTATTAGACGCGTTCACCTGGGACTCGAGCTGGAAACCAGCGTTCGAAAACCTCACCAACCGCAAACACGGGTTCGTCCCACCCGTCTTAGCTTTGCTCGCCTTCCCGAGACGCAAAAAGGAGGTCCGAGAGTGGACCAAAAAAGTCTGCGAAGACAACAAGTGGGAGTTCTCGCACGTCATTCCGGCGCACTTAGACGGCCCGTTCGAGTGCTCCCCGGCTGAGTTTCAATCCGCCATCGAATACTCCTTAGTCACTCCCCCGAAAGAAAACTTTGGCAAAGACGCGTTCACGCTGATGGAAGTCTCTCGATTGAGCGAGGAGATTGGTTCCTTGGAGAAACCGAGCGAGGATTGATGAACATCGAAACGAGAATAATGAAATCATTTGTTTTGATATATGCGTATATGTGATGCAGTGCGTGTGCTTCTTGTTCGCTCTCGTCCTAAAGTCGTCATCGCGTATTTAGCGCTCGTATATTTTGCTTTTTGAAGTTCTTTGTGATGGAGGTGGGAAAAAATCTTTTTCATCCACGCTCCGCACTTTTCTTTTTTGGATAACACGCGCATTACGCACAATAATAGAAAGAAAGATGAGTTTAGCATTTGCGGCGATGACGCCGCGCTCGACGTTCAAGCCGATGCAGCAGCAGCAGCGTAATCAACATCGGCGGGGACAACACCACCAATCGACGACGACATCCATTTTTTTCAATCGTCGTCAACGACAAAATCGATTTCACTCATCTACTTTTTCGAACCATCGCGCGACGATTGCGACGATGGCTTCTTCTTCTTCTTCCAAAATGCAAAAGAACCCGGACGGTTTCGAGCAAATCGATTTATTCTCGCCGTCTAAAATCAACTTGTTCCTCCGCATCGTTCGACGCAGAGAAGATGGGTACCACGATTTAGCCTCGTTATTCCACGTTATCGATTTAGGGGACGAAATGTCCTTCGCGAAGAGTTCCTCGGAGACGAAAGATACTCTGGTGTGCGAAGATACGTCGATTCCGTTGGACGAGTCAAACTTAGTGATTAAAGCGTTAAACTTGTTCCGGGAGAAGACTGGAGTGAAGCAATACTTTTGGGTGGAATTGAAGAAGACGGTACCGTCCGGGGCGGGGTTAGGCGGCGGGTCCGGGAACGCGGCGACGGCGCTGTACGCGGCAAACAAACTGTGCGGCGACATCGCGACGGAGGAGGAGTTGTTGGAGTGGTCCGGGGATATTGGGAGCGATATTTCGGTATTTTTTAGCACTGGGGCGGCGTACTGCACCGGAAGAGGCGAGATTGTGGAAAACGTGGAACCTCCGCTGCCGCTGACGACGAAGATGTGTTTGGTGAAGCCGTCGATTGGGTTGAGCACGCCGACGATTTTCAAGGCGTTGGATTTAGACAAGAGGTCGACGGCGGATCCGCTAGCTTTGCTGAAATCGCTAAACGAGGACGGATGCACGTACGAGAACGCGATCAATGATTTAGAGAGGCCTGCGTTTTCCAAGTTACCAGAGTTGGGCGAGTTGAAGGATAAGTTAATCGACGCGACGAAAGAGGACGGGGCAGTCGTGTTCATGTCCGGAAGCGGATCGACGATTGTTTTATTAGGAACCGATAACGTGCCGCAATTCGCGATGGAGGACGACGATTTGTTTAAATCGAAAGCGAGATTGATATCTAGAAAGAAAGGAGAGTGGTTCGTGCCGAGCAAAGTATAATAGAAGAACGCGCGCGAGAAGAGAGAGAGAGAGAAGAGACTGCTAATATTTATTTGTATCAATAATTTTAAAACACAACATCAGATAAAGTTCAACCCGAGCTGTTTCCCTACGCTCGGCGGCGGCGTATCCACCTCGAACGGCCGAAAACTCTTACCCATCCCCGCTAAATATTGCTCCTTGCTCTGCTCGAACTCGTCCGAAGGCGATTGCATCCTCAACTCGTACAGCCTCCCGTTCTCCGTCCCTAATCGAGAATAAAAGGTCCGATCCCACTCTAACGTCTGCGGCCTATCCTCCGGCGTCAACCCGTACTGATTCTTCGCCGCGTACGATTTAATTCTCAGCGTTATGTCGTAAAACGGCGTCCCATCTTTATCCAAATCTTCCTTCGCGCTCACCACTTCGCTCTCTCTCACGATGCCCAGCCGCGTGCTCGTCAACTCGATGAGCGTCTGTTTCAATATCTTCCCCGCGGCATCTTCCGGCGTCCCGACGTCTCTCACCGATTTATAAAAGTTCGAAGACGGCGACGATATCGACACGAAGCAGTTCTCCTCCACGTTCCTCGGGTTTCGGTAAAAAATGTCGTTCCCGGAACCCTTCACTTCCACCCAAGACGACGGGCGTAAAAACTCGTACCCATCGATGGTGTCGATGTACAGATCGAATCCAGGCGGAGGTCTCGTGAATGCCATCGCTTCTTTCGGAAAAGTTAAGGAGGAGGAGGTGGTGAAAACGCAACTCGCAGCAAAGGTCGTCGTCAGAGACGCGAGCATCATCTCCCGCCGGCTCGTCGTAGCAGACGAAGACGAAGAAGAAGCGCAATCGTCGTCATCAATCGTATCTAACGCCTTCTTCGCTTCCGCTGATGATGAAAGTGACATTCTATTATTCCTCGCGATGGTGGTCTTGCGATGATGATTTTGAAACCGCTGAAACTGCCCCCGATGATTATTGAATCTAACGCCGCATTCGACGCTCCCGACGGTGCATTTACTGCTGGCGACGCCGCCGCATCGCATCGTCGTCGTCGACATTCTTTTTTATCCTATATGTATCTAAAAGTGGAGCAAGACCGGAGAAGAAAATCAGGGCATTTTGCTCTTTAGACCATTTAGGGTGTCAAACCCTAAGTATAAAAAGTGACAAAAATGCCGTTACGAGTAAAACGTATCTTCTAAAGTACGCTCTTAAGAGGTCCGAGAAGAAGAAGAAGAAGAAGAAGAAAGGCATGCGGCAAGAACCAGAAAAAGGACCCCTACCGACGACGACGATACGGAGGAGGAAAAAGCTCTTCGTCTGGGGATGCGGCGAGGACTACCAGCTCGGGTTAGAACGCGCCAAGAAAGAGTTGGATTTTTGCATCGAACAACCGACGGAGATCCCTTGGAAGAGCTTTTGTTCTTCTTCTTCTTCTTCTTCTTTTGGAGGTGATGGTGATGGTGGTGGTAAAACGCGAGCTCTAGATGAAGAGGGGGAGAACGATGACGGCGCGAGACAGATCGAACGGCTGATCGCCGGGTCGAGGAATTCGTGCGTTTTGACGAGCGAGAAAGAGTTGTACAGTTGGGGGTGGAATTCGCACGATACGCTCGGGTTGAGCGAGAGCTTGAACAACAACAAGAACAAGGACAACAACGGAAAAGATAACGATAAAGAGTTTATTAAAACGCCGATGAAAGCGACGTATTTTACGCACGATACCACCGATGAGTTGCAGCAGCTGCACATTAAAGATGAATTCGTGGAATCGGAAATCGTCAGACTCGCGCTCGGCGGGTGGCACGCGTTGGCCGTCGATCAGTTTGGGAGAGTACACGCATGGGGAGGAAACGAATACGGCCAGTGCGCCACGGAGAAGAAGAAAATAGAAGAAGGTAATAAGGAGAACGATACCGCGGCGACGACGTGGGGAAGCACTAGCAGAGCGGACGAGCAGAGGAAAAAAGGCGTGGTGATTGACGACAGAGGTTACGCGAACACGTCTATTTCGACGCCGATTACGATTCCATTGGATTGGAAGAGTCCGAAGACGTTGATTAAAGCGAAACGGGTCGCATGCGGTGGGATGTCTTCGTTTGCGGTGACTGTTGATGGCGACGTGTATTCGTGGGGATGTCCCGTCGGTGGCGTCGGTCCAAACACGTATCATCCGAAGAAGGTGGAGAATTTACGAGACTGTTGCGAAATCGCGGCGGGGAGTTTTCACGTGTTGGCTTTAACCAAAGACGGGACGGTGTATTCGTGGGGACATGGAGAATACGGACAGTTAGGGCACCAGAAAACCGGGAACGAGGCTACGCCGAGAGCGATCGAGACTTTGAACAGAAAAGGCGTGGTGAAAATACGAGCCGGCGGATGGCACTCGGCGTGTATAACTGCGGGCGGGCAGTTACTCACGTGGGGAAGAGGTGAGTACGCTCGACTCGGCATGGGCGACGACGACTGCGCGGATAAGATCACGCCGACCGAGGTAAATTTTTCATCGTCTTTGTCAACCTCCTCTTCTTCTCCACGCAACGACAACGACGGCAGAAACCACACCTCAAATAATAGCGACCAACACAACAACGAACACAACGATCACAACAACGACAACAACAGAAACGACGACGATGAAAGCAAACACCATGTAAATTACAAAATCGTCGATGCCTCTCTCGGAGGTTCGCACACCATAGCCTTGACCTCCCGAGGCCAACTCCTCTCCTGGGGCCGCAACTCCTTGGGCCGTCTCGGCCGCGTCGTCAACGGTCCTTACTCCGGTCGACCCGGGGAGGTCAAATTCCCGCCGCTACCGAACGGAGGTAAATGGGTATGCGTCAAACTCAGCTGCGGCGGGCGACACAACATGGCCTTGTGCGTCGAGACAACCTCGAAAGAAGAGCGAGAGCAAGTTCTCAGAGACGCCTTCGACGACGACAACAACACGTTGATCAGAGAGTAGTTTTAATACTATCAGAGAAGTTTAAAAATGTAATAATAACAATATTAATAGAGAGAGATTTGTAGTCAAAAGAGTTTAGTCGGTCGAAGCAAGAGAAGAAGAAGAATATACTTTTGCCAAAAAGCGGTCGAAAAAATACGGAAAAGTGGATAAATAAAAGCCAACGTCACTCTTTTTTCTTGTATCGCGCGCTTTTTGTGCGTCTCTGTCAGAGCGAAATCAACACTCCGATAACGCAAGAGAGAGAGAGAAAGAGTACGTAAAGAAAAAATGAATCCACCGCGTTCGCAAACGCCCATGTCTGCGCAGTCTCTGGAAAGTTACGGCGAGCAGCAATCCGTAGATTCCAAGAGCGTCCAAGTCTCATCGTCCGTGATGAGTGGCGACTTTGAGAAGAAGAGCGTCAACAACGTCGTCTCAAACGAGCAACGATCGATGTTTAGCAAACTGGCGAACGCGTCGAACCGGTTTCTCTCGAAAAAGTTTCGCGCGTTTGGCGTAAAAGTTGGCACGTACCCGTTTCGGGTGATTGTTTTCAGCGTGATTCTCGCCGCTCTTTGCGCCTCGGGCGTGATGCGATTGACGAACGAAAACAGGTCGGAAAAATTGTGGGTGCCTGGGAACACACGCGCGCAAGACGATCGGGTTTTCGTGGACGACAACTACGGAGGCGAGGCGCGGTTTGGGAGCGTCGTTTTGAAACCAAAGACGGGGACGAACGCGTACACGAAGGAGACGTTGGACGCGTTGCACGCGTTTCGATCGAAGATTGAAGAGGAGGCGTTTGTGGAGTACGACGGGAAGAACATCACGTGGGGCGGCGCGTACTGGGTCGTGGATAAAGACGTGCCTAACGCGGATACCCCGGATGCGGCTGGGATGAAGTATTCGAAGACCGATAAGGAGGAGTGGCAGTGTTATCGATACTCGAAGAGTTGCGCCATGAGTTCTATTTTGGGGGTGTTTGAGAATAATCCTACGAATTGGGATACGCAAGCGAAAATCAACGCAAAGTTGACCGCGGATGTTCTCAAGGACGAGGAAAATTGTGCCACCAGCAACGGGTTAAAGCACAGCGATTCGAACGCGTGCACCGTAACAGCCGGAGTTATTAACGGGCCAGACATTTATTTGAACCAAACGAGCGGTCATCCGACTTTGACGAGCGAAGGACATTACACCGCGACGTCGGTTACTTTGCAATTTCTCATGAAGAATTTCGAAGTCGTCAAAGACGGCAATAAGGTGGACGATAGAGGCGACGCGTTCGAGGATAAAGTGTTGGAGATTATTCGCAAGGTGGAAGAAGAATACAGCGCAACGGTATCTGTCGAATACGCGGTTTCGCGCTCGTTCGGGGATGAGTTTGGCTCCGCGATCAACGGAGATATCTTGAAGTTACAGATTGCGTTCATTTTGATTTTAAGCTACGCCACGTTCATGTTGAGTAAAGGCGGAGAAGGGTGCGTCGGATCTCGAGTATTCATTTCTGGGATGGGGGTCTTATCCATTGGTTTGGCCATCGCTTCCAGTTACGGCTTGTGTTCTTACTTTGGCCTCTTCTATTCGCCGTTGATGAACGTGTTGCCGTTTTTGTTATTGGGCATTGGGGTGGACGACATGTTCGTTTTGGTCAACGCGTACGATAACACGAACCCGTACTTATCCGTCGCGGAGAGATTAGGAAACGCCTTGTCAACGGCGGGGATGAGTATTACCGTCACCTCATTCACGGATATTTTCGCCTTTTTAATCGGCTCATCGACGAGTTTACCGGCGTTGAGAAACTTTTGTTTCTATGCGGCGTGTGGTATTCTCTTCGATTATTTGTACCAGTTGACGTTTTTCGCGGCATTTTTAGCCATCGACGAACGACGACGAATGCAAAAAAGAGGGGACTGCTTTTGCTGCCCAACTTGCGACGAAGGTGCGACGTGTTGCATTCCGTGCTGCAAGCCAGCGGCGGGGGCACCTGTTGTTGTTGTCGTCGACGGCGTTGAGCAAGAGCAAGTCGGTCGCGAACGCATGACGAAAAGAGTCATGGGCGCTCTCGCAGACTTTCTCACGAACAAGATCGTCAAAGTAGTCGTTCTCGTCGTCTTTGCCGGCATTGCTGCTGGTGGTATTGCCGGCGTATCTAAAATCAAAGTAGAAGCCGACGTGATGGATTTCTTGCCTCCGGGCTATCTGAGAGATTGGGTATCCACCTTGGACGACGAGTTCTCTAGAGGTACAGGTATCGAGGTATACACGACGAGTGAGTTTGATGTCGCCGCCGATTATGCCTTAGGCAGTGATTCGGTGTTGAAAAAAGCTGCCGCGGCATTTAAAACGAACCAGTACGTCCAAGATGAATCCGTCGATGCTTGGACGGATACGTTTGATACTTACCTTTCCATGTGCGAAACTCCCGGTTCTATGCCTGATGCTTGGATAACAATAAACTGCGTCGACGCTTCTGCAGCCAGTGGAAACACGTTCAACGATAAAGTGTACAAGTTTGTCACGACTCCAACCAGTCCAGGTGGATACGTGTACGCCTCGGACATAAAATTTGATACCAACACCACCCCGCCTACGATTATTGCCACGCGCATCCGCGCCACGCAAGCCGAAGGCCAAAACACCGCGGCGACCATCGAGGCCATGGACTCTATCCGCGCTACCATCGACTCCATCCCCGGCAACGAGCAAGGTTATATTTTTGCGTACAACGAAGACTTCTTGAACGTTGAACAATACAAATCTATCGACAAAGAAGCCATTCGAAACGTCTCTTTGACCTTACTCGTCTGTTTCGTCGTCATCGCGTTGCTCATCGTCGACCCGCTCACGGTGTTGTGCGTCTTCATCAACCTCCTCTTGATCGTTATTAACATCTTAGGATATATGCAAGTCTGGGGACTGAACATCGATAACGTCACCGTCATCATGCTCGTCATCGCGCTAGGTTTAGCCGTCGATTACAGCGCTCACATCGGTAGAAACTTCTTGGAAAAACACGGCGATCCGAACGACCGCATGCGAATGACTCTGCGAGACATGGGCGTCGCCGTCTTCCACGGCGCCATGAGCACCATGGTTGCCGTCTTAGTCTTGGGTTCCTCGGACTCGTACGTCTTTATGACCTTCTTCAAGCAACTGTTCTTGTGCATTTCCTTGGGTTTAGCGCACGGCTTGATCTTATTGCCGGTCTGTTTGACTTTGTGCAATCCGAATCCGTACGACGAGTTGGAGGATGACTTTTGAAAATCACAAAAACATTTTTTATCTTAGACGCACGATGCGCGCGCTTTAAGTGCGCGTTGTGTAAGAGAGAGAGAAAGAGAGAGATTGATAGTTTTGTATTAATCACACGTATTCTTTTGTACATCGTATATTAATCCCCCATATACCTTTCGGACGCGCGTTCTTCGCGCGTCTTTCCTTCTCCAAAAATCCACATTTTTCTCTCTTCGCCCTCCTCGCGCAACAAAAAAGAACAACAACAATAACAACAACAACATAGACACACTCACACATGAAGGAGTCGTCGTCGGTCGACGTCGTCTGTTGTTGCCTCGGCGACGCGGTGACTGACTTCATCGCCTCCGTGGAAAGCGACGAGCTGTTGCGAAGCGCTCTGTTTTCTCGCGAGAAAGACGACGATAAAGATGAAGAGGAAAACATCAACTTTTTTCCATTGGGCGGATGCGAACTCGTCGATTCGAGAGCGGACTTTGATTCGATTTTACGACGAACAACATCGAAACAAAAAGGCGCATCATTGGAGAGAAAGTTTGGTGGGAGCGCGGCGAACGTGGCCAGAGGCATCGGGAATTTAGCGAGGCATAACAGGCGAAATCGAGATAAAAAAGGAGAAGAAGAAGAAGATGTTATTCGGGTGTACTTTTCGGGAACCATCGCGGACGACGAGGACGGGAATCTCTTTCTGAGAGATTTAGAAAAGAACAGAGTGAGAGCGAAAAAAGGCGAAACTATCCGCGTGATTGAAAACTCCTCCTCGACAGGAACGACGACGACGAGAGAGAGTTCAGCGAAGTGCGTGAGTTTTGTGAACACGAAAACTGGGCAACGAACGATGCGAACGCACTTAGGCGCGAGCAAGCATAAACCGGAAGTGGAGAAAGTTTTGGAGGTTTTTAGAGACGAAGAAGACGACGACGGAGACGGCGAAGAGGATGCCGCTGGGAGACGCGCCGGAAAGAGGAGGATGAGGAGAAGGAGAACGAGACTGTTGCACTGCGAAGGATACGCGTTGTACGATCCAAAATTTTTGACGCGTTTGATCACTAAAGCAAAGGAGATGAAAGAAATAGACGGAGAGAAGGTGTTGGTATCGATCGATTTAGCTTCGTTCGAGGTGGTTCGGAACAGCCGAGAAACGTTGATGTCGTTGTTGGAACAAAATCCAGGCGTCGTCGACGTGCTTTTTTGTAACGAGGACGAGGCGAAAGCGCTGGTAGAAGTTATTCCAGAGCTGTTTCCAAAGCAACGCACCGACGGGAAAGTAGAAGAAGAAGAAGAAGAAGAAGAAGAAGAAGAAGAAGAAGAAGAGATCGAATCCATGGTCGCTCGAACCATCGCGAACAAAATTAACGGCACGTGCGTCGTCACGCAAGGCAAACGAGGCTGTCGCTGCTACTCCGCCGCTTCTCCCTCGTCGTCGTCGTCGTCGACGACGACAAACAGCGACCGGACAAAAGCCAAAGAAGAAGCTTACCACATCCCAGCACCGACGCTCAAAACCGTCGTCGATACCACCGGTGCCGGCGATACCTTCACCGCCGGCTTCTTATTCTCCTACCTGCTCTCCTCGAACAAAGACGAAGACGACGATACCAACGACGACAATAGTACCAGTAAAAAAGAACAAAACATCCGACGAGCCGCTCGACTCGGATGCGAAGCCGCCGCTAAAATGTGCACGGTGGTTGGATGCGAACTCAACGACGCCCAATGGGAGGAGATCATTTCCTCTCGCGATCAATAAATTCCACGACAAGCGAAGTTTATAGCTCTCGATGATGATGATACTTCGTAATAGCCTTTAGCAAGTTTGAATAGAAAAGAAGTTCGTCGTCAGAGAAGATCCACAAAATCACAAAAAATGAGTAAAAAAAAGAAGAGCTTTGCTTCGTCGCGTTTTTCCGTCCGTCCGTCGCCGCTGGTTTCGCCGTCGCTTTTGTGCCTCTTCTTCTTCTTCTTCTTCTTCTGTTCTTCTTCTTCTTCTTCTTTC
>Ga0181601_10005474_pt1 | contig 10548 bp, 5 predicted proteins | sample 041ome_8_FD_133020 | JGI IMG/M metagenome (GOLD analysis project Ga0181601, IMG submission 133020) | Coastal salt marsh microbial communities from the Groves Creek Marsh, Skidaway Island, Georgia - 041407BS metaG (megahit assembly) | ecosystem: Environmental > Aquatic > Marine > Intertidal zone... | reverse complement strand
GGATGGACTCGGGGTTGCGATTGTCGATCCAGTACTGACTGTCTTGTCGCTGCGAGAGTACATAGTGCAGCTTGAGAAAATCAATGATCTGCTGCCAGCGGTCATGAAACTCCCGGTTGAATCGGCGGGCGATGATGGCCATCTCGTTGGGGTTAGCGGGAAAATTATCGGCTATAGAGCGCGCACTGAGCTCAACAAGTACTAATGCCGATGCCTCCAACGGCTCTATGAACCCTGCAGACAGACCCACGGCGACGCAATTTTGCTGCCAGAAGTGTTCCCTGTAGCCCGGTTCGTACTGAATTTCTCGGGGGGTGAGGGCGTGGATATCGACACCTGGCTGTGTTTTATCGATGTAGGCCAGTAACGTCGACTTAGCCTGGTCCATGTTTGTGTAGCGACTTGAGTGGACATAGCCAACCCCGCGTCGATGCTCAAGCCCAATATCCCAGATCCAGCCAGCCTCTTGTGCCGTGGAGCGTGTCGCTGGTGCTATAGGGTCACTGTTGGCGTTGTAGGGCACTTGTAATGCTAGTGCGCGGTCGTTAAATAAAACGTGATCCTGGCGCCTTATGGGTACTTTTAGGGCCTCATTGATGAGGAGGCCTTTCAAGCCCGTGCAGTCGATGAATAAATAACCATCGATGTCGCCGTGGGCTTGGGTGCTGATGGATGCAATGCCCCCGTCTTCCCGGAGATTAACGTTCACCACGTCATCAATGATGTGAGTGACGCGGAAATTTGCCTTCGTGTGCTCGGCCAACAGGCCCGCAAATTCGCCGGCGTCCAAGTGATAGCCGTAATTTAGAACATAGGCGTATTCAGGTACGCCGATTTGTTTGGGGGCTTTGCCGGCATTACAGACCGCGTACTGAGGTGTGACGGCCTCGGCAAAAGGTTTATTGCCAAAATCCCCCGCAAGCCAGTGCTCGGCGAGATTCACATCGGTGTAGCCCACGGGCAATGAGAAGGGGTGGTAGTACTCGTCCCCATGGCCGGTACACCAATTTATAAAGTGAGTGCCTTGCTTTAGCGTGGCTTTGCAGCGCCTGACAAAGGTCGATTCTGATAGGCCAATTTTCTTGAGGGTAGAGCGCATGGAAGGCCAAGTGCCTTCACCCACACCGATTGGCGGCGTGTTAGCCGACTCAACCAGCGTGACTTTCACTGGCGATTCGCTAGCCGAGAACTCAGCGGCCAGTACGGCGGCGGTGAGCCAGCCAGCGGTTCCGCCTCCGACGATCACAACATTGTAGTTTGCGCTTTTCACAGCCAATGTACGCTTTCACCTGATGCAATGGATTGAGTCTAGTGCCTTTCTAGAAACAGAAAAACCGCCCGTGGGCGGTCTTTCTGGTTCAGCCAACGCGTGGCTTAGTAGATGTAGCGGAAGCCCACGTTGTAGCGCGCGCCAATCTGGCCAACGCCATAAATTTGCAGTGGATCGCGGCCATGGCTACGGTAGGTCTCATCCGTCAGGTTGATCCCTTCTACAAACAGAATCATACCGTCCATGACCTCGTAGGAGACCGTGGCATCCCACTGCTCATACTCCTCGGTATAAGCGGGTTGGGTTACACCGCCAGTGAAGAACGCATCGCGCCAGTTGTACGCAACCCGTGCTTCGAAACCGTAACCTTCATAGAACGCGATGAAGTTTCGGGTATCGCTGAGTCCTGGCAGAGCAAACTGGGGCTCATCGGAGTTGTTGTCAAACTTTGCGCTGCCGTCCGCCAGGGTAAGGTTAGCGATGAAGCCAAACCCGGTGTCCCAGAAGTTGTGCTGCCAAGCGATTTCCCAGCCGTCGATGTCGGCGGTGCGGTCTGAGTTGATACGCGTATCGACGTCGAAGTAGGCGGGGTCGTCACGACCAGGAACACCAGTAATGATGCCGTTGGCCACGTCGACGCCATCTGCGTCTGGGTAGTTGGTGAAAATATAGTTCCGAATGTCTTGGTTGCTTGCAGTGATACCCAAGGCGTCAATGGCGTCTGCATACAGCGGGCCAAGGGCTGGGTGCGCCAAGTTGGGGTATAGCACCACGTCCTCTTGCTCAGCGGAGGTGACGAAGTTTTTAACCGACTTCTCGAAGTACCCCACGGAGAAGTAGCTCGCGTCGTCGTAGTACCACTCCGCCGACAAGTCAAAGTTGTCTGATTCGTGGGGTATTAGACCGGGGTTACCCACGGTGCCGTCGGCAATGTGCTCGCCTTCAACCACGCGGAGGACTTGTCCGATAGACAAATTGCCGCGTAAATCGGCGTAGCTGGCTCGCGCAATCGTCTGACTGTAAGACGCTCGCAAGACCACATCGTCAATAATTTCGATATCAAAATCGATATTGGGCAGACCCACGGAGTAGCTGTCGGTCAGGGCGGAAGCAATATTCCCCTCTGCAGGTACCGCTGAAAATTCGTTGGTAGATGCCCACTCGATGCGGGTATAGCCCTGTGATTCCGCGCTGGAAGTCACATCGGTTTCTTCGTAACGGTACCCAACGCGGAAATTAAAGGGTCGATCGAAAAGCTCGCCCGCGTAGCTCAGCTGCAAGAACGCCGCGTAGGTTTCTTCTTGAAACTGGTTGCCGAATCCGGGGTCGCTGTCTGCGCAGAAACCAGTGCCGCAATCGCCACCAGCCAGTGCTGTTGCTAAGTGCAGCGGGTTTGAGGAGGGTAGAGACTGCAGGAACTCTGCTCGCTCAATAACCTCTTGCATGTCGAAAATGAAGAAATTATTGGTGACCTGGTCGCCGCCGGATAATTCGTTGTACATGCCAGCGAGGGAGGCGGGGACTACGAGATCAGCAACCGTGCCATAGGCCGATGCTTGGTTCTGACCCCAGGTGTTGCGCTGCACCACACTGCCTGACTCAAAGTTATCAAGGTCAGTGTGAGCTACACCAAAGTCCAGTGTCAGGGTGTCGGTTAGGTCAAACGCGCCAGAGAACTGGGTTTGCTTGATGTCCATCTCAGCCCAGCTGTTAGCAAATACACTACCGGTGATTTGCATGTCGTCGGGGGACAACGGGTCAGCCCGGGTGATGGTAGTCACCGGAATCTCATTGGAGTAATCGACGGTCGCAGATTCTCTGCCAAATGCAGCCATTGACAGGTTAGCCGAGCTACCAAAGCGACTGTTGGGCTTACGCTCGGCGGTGGAGTCGTGATAATCCAGCTCCAACGATAAACGATCGGTCACGTCCCACGCCAAATTGAAGCCAATGCTGTCGCGAGTGTTCTTAGACGCGTCAATACCGGCACCCATGGGGCTGTCGGGCTGGTTATTTGACTCGCTGTAAATAATGGGAGAAACAATTGGGCCGTCACTATAGGTGCCTGACTGCCCGGTGGGGCTGAACCACACCGACATGTTGTTGTAACGATGGTCCAGTTCGAGCTGGGCCATGGTGTAGTCAAGTGTTGCTGTAACGGTATCAACTGGACGCCACTGCAGGGTTATCTGACCGTTGATTCGGGTTCGCTCCCACTGGTCTAGCTGGTAGACCTGCTGCTGGGGCAGTGCGACGATGTCACCCGCAGAGGGTAGGTTGGTTTGCTGCCCGTTATCGGGAATGCCACTACCGTCCCGCTCGAGCCAAGCGGTATTGAACGCTGATGCGACCCCGGACTGGCGCTCTTGGAAGGTACCGCTGATGGCGATGCCTACAGTGTCGTCGAGGAACGTCTGTGAAACGAAGGCGGAGAGCTCTGGCGTGTAGTCGTCTTGGTCCTCAAAACGGGATTCATCAATGACGGCTTTAGCGCTGAAGCTAGCCTTGGTGCCTGGATTATTCAGCGGACGGGCGGTCAGCACGTTGATGGTAGCGCCGATTCCTCCGGTAGGAACGTTTGCGCGTGAGGTTTTGTACACCTCTACACCTGACACGCTTTCTGCAGCGATGTCGTTGAAGTCAAAAGATCGACCCAAGCCGCTGTGCGTGGGCATTTGACGACCGTTCAGTGTTACCAGGTTGAAGTCCGCACCGAAGCCGCGAACGGTGACGGTTGAACCTTCGCCGCGCTGTCGGTCAATCGCCACGCCTGTGACGCGCTGCAGGGCTTCGGCAAGGTTGGTATCTGGGAAGTCGCCGATATCTTCAGCCGTGATGGCATCAACCACACCCGCGGAGTCACGTTTGGTGTCCATGGCGCGCTTGAGACTGGCGCGGACACCGGTCACCACAACTTCTTCGATGATTTGCGGTGTTTCAGATTCAGGTTGTTGCGCCATGACGGGCACTGCCACAGACATTCCGATTGCTACGGAAACTGCGGTACTCAGGCGTCGCTTGGCAAAGAGCTGACTTTGCATAACAGGAAAGACCCCAATTCGTTATGGTTTGACGTTATTTGGAGCGCCTAACATCCCACGAGTCACCCTGCGAGAAAATGGTGTTGAGATAAGGCGGGTTGGAAACGGGTTGAACGGGAACGCCCCCTCTTCGTCGTATTAGCAACCCTAGTTATCGCTTTTCTGCTGACTGCGCTGGCCCCGTCGAGATAGTGTCTCTGGGCATGGAAAGCTCGCGGAAAGCTCGCGCGCGAGCCGGATTGCACCTATCAAATTAAGAAGAACGCTGCGTATGAATGTACTCCAACCTCACCTGAGAACCCACTTGGTTCACATGCCAATAATGGCGGCCTGTGGCAATGCTGTGCACTTGCGCTCCCAGCTAGATGCAACGACCCGTACACAGGGTAGCAATCCAAGGGGCCCTGGGTTGTCGAGGCTCATCGCTGCCGGGCTGCTATTCGCCGTCTCTTCGCTGGCGGGGTGTGATGCACCAACTTCAGACACGTCTGCCACAGGTCAAGCTTCGGTCCAGGAGCAGCAATCTGCAACGGCGATTACACAGCCTGCAGGCCCCAGCCAAAGGGTGGCGGCGCTTTTGGAAGCGATGACGCTAGAACAAAAAGTCGGCCAGATGATTCAGGGTGAGATTAAGTCTGTAAAACCCGAGGACGTTCGCGACTACGGCTTGGGGAGCGTGCTCAACGGCGGAGGCTCATTTCCCTACGGTAAAAAACAGGCGACGGTGGCAGAGTGGTTAGCGGTTGCTGACGCGTATTACGCCGCATCGATTGACACTTCGGCGGGCAATGCGGGTATTCCCATCATTTGGGGTACCGATGCGGTGCACGGCCACAATAACGTCATTGGCGCTACGCTGTTTCCTCACAACATAGGTTTGGGTGCGGCTAACGACCCCGAATTGGTGGGTAAGATTGCAGCGGCTACTGCCCGGGAGGTCAAAGCCACCGGTATCGATTGGATTTTTGCGCCGACCGTGGCTGTTGCGCAGGATCCCCGCTGGGGGCGGACCTACGAATCTTTCAGCAGTGACCCCGAGCGCGTGCGCCAGTTTGCGGCGCCGATTGTGACGGGTATGCAGCAGTCAGGGGTTGTAGCCACCGCGAAACATTTTATTGGTGACGGCGGAACATTTCGCGGTATTGACCAAGGTGATACCCGGCTCGATTTGGAGACACTGCTCGAGGAGCATGGGCAGGGCTACATCGAAGCGATTGCTGCTGGAACGCTGAGTGTGATGGCAACGTTCAATAGCTGGAACGGCGACAAGATCCACGGCAGCCGCGAGTTGCTGACTGATGTACTCAAAGAGCGCATGGGTTTTGAGGGGTTTGTTGTCAGCGACTGGAATGGCATTGGCCAAGTATCCGGTTGCACTAACGATAACTGTGCGCAAGCCATCAATGCGGGCATTGATATGGTTATGGTCCCCGAAGACTGGAAGGCCATGTACCTCAATATTCTTGCGCAGGTGCGCGCGGGAGAAATACCCATGGCGCGCATCGATGATGCCGTAACGCGCATACTCATGGTCAAAGAAAAAATAGGTTTGCTGGATCGTCGTGCGCCGTCGATAGAGGCTGAGCCCTTGATGTCGGTGATTGGAGCTCCGGAGCACCGGGCTATTGCCCGCGAGGCGGTTCGTCGCTCCTTGGTGCTACTCAAAAACAAGCAGGGCCTTGTGCCGCTGGACCCACGAGGGACGCTGTTAGTTACCGGGCCCGGCGCTGATGACATCGGTCAGCAGTCCGGTGGCTGGACCGTTAGCTGGCAGGGCACAGGTAATACCAATGACGACTTCCCGGGTGGCCAGTCTATTCTGGATGGCATCGCAGCGCAGGTTTCGGCAGCTGGCGGCTCGGTAATTACGTCAGTGGAGGAGGGAACCCCTGACGCGGTGATCTATGTTTTTGGCGAGACACCCTATGCGGAAGGTGTGGGCGACATCGAAACGCTGGCTTGGCAACAGCGCAGCAAACAAGATCTTGCGAATATCAACGCTCTTCTTGAAACCGGAAAACCAGTGGTAGCAGTATTCCTAAGTGGTAGGCCCATGTGGGTCAATGCTGAAATTAACGCCGCCAATGCCTTTGTTGCTGCGTGGCTGCCTGGCAGTGAGGGTGCTGGCGTAGCGGACGTGCTGCTGAGAAATGCAAACGGCGAAGTGCAGTATCCCTTCGAGGGTCGCTTGGCTATGCCGTGGCCGCGCTTCGATCTCAACGCCAGTAATCCCGACTTGCCCGTCGCTGACGTGTTGTTTCCGATTGGCTATGGTGCCGACGCCGGTGAAGACATCGACGTTACAGGACTACCCGAAGGTGCCATTGGCGTACTTGAAACGTCGGATGAAATTTTATTTGAGGGCAGCGTCCGTGAACCCTGGATGATTTATCTAGGCGATGAGCTCGACCCCGCGTTGGCCGCCGGGCCCAGTAATGCAAAATCTGCCGCCGGACACCTCAGCCTGTCAGTCGTCGATAAAGAGGTACAGGAAGACGCTCGTCGCTTGGCCTGGGGTGAGTCGGGTCAAACGACTACGGTGTATTTCGGACGCGGCCAGGCTTGGGATGCATCGGGCTTGGCGGGCGCGGGTGGTGCGCTGACCTTTGCGATACGGACCGTTGAGGCAGGGTCGAAGAATTTACAGCTCAGCACCCAGTGCGGCGCGAATTGCGGTGCAACCGTGGCGTTAAATCAAATCTTTGAAACCGCAGCCCTAGGCGAGTGGGTCCAGTATGCACTGCCCTTGAGCTGCCTTGAGACCGCTGGACTAGATATGACCGCGGTAACCTCGCCTTTTGTACTGGCAAGCACTGGTGCTCTTACCCTGGAACTTGCGCAGGTTGCCATTGTAGAACGCCCCGGCGAGGGGGTAGTCACCCTAGAGTGCGGAGCTGAGTGACGGATGAGTAGAAAAGCTTCGCCCGTAGTGACTGATTTGGAAAGTCTGTTAATGGGTTTGAAAAGACTGGTGATGGGCGCCGCAATTTTTGCAGCGATGAATACTGCGGCCGAGGCTAATCAGTGTGAGCCCCAGTGGCGAGCTGAGTTCGATGAGCCGCTTAATACTGATTTGTGGAATTACGTAGAGGGTGACGGCTGCGCGCTGAATCTATGTGGTTGGGGCAATGGCGAGCAGCAAACCTATGACGCCCAACAAGTCGTTGTTCGCGATGGTCGTTTGCAAATCACTGCGCAACAAGATGCTGAGGGTATTATCCACTCGGGAAAAATCACCACCGAAGGGAAATTCGTCACACGCTTTGGACGCATTGAAGCGCGCGTGAAAGTACCCGCGGGACGGGGCACTTGGCCTGCCTTTTGGATGATGCCTGAGTCCGCAGACAAGCCATGGCCTAATGAGGGCGAGATCGATATTTTAGAGTGGACTGGCAACCACCCCCATCGAGTCATTGGTGCCGTGCATTTTGGTGACGTGTGGCCAGATAACGTGCATTACAGCGAGACCTTACTGACCCCAACCAACTGGTCGGAGGGATTTCATACCTATGGTGTGCTGTGGGAGCCCGGTGCAGTGCACTGGTACGTGGATGGCCGAATTCACGGTACGGCGAATGCTGACCACATTGCTCCTTGGCGCTGGGTTTTTGATGACAGCGACTTTCACTTGATCGTGAATCTTGCCATTGGTGGCACCTTAGGTGGAGACGTGTCTCCGGAAGACTTGCCCGTAACCATGGAAGTAGATTGGATTCGTATCTATGACCACAGCTGTCACGAGGGCTTATCCGCTACCCCATCGATAGAACTCACTGATGCTGGCGAAACGGACCCAGCTGGTGCCGGGGCAAGCAAGGAAACCCTCGTCGCTAACGACTAATATCATCGGTTACTCCTCTTCAGCCATTGCCTTGTGGTGGTGGCGCTGTATCGCTAGCTCACAAGACAGCCCATCTACTTGAGGGGAACCACAGTGTTACAACGCAGCAGACTTGATCTGCAAGATTAGACGGAAATTTGCGCTGTTTTGGCCCTGCTGCACTTGACTAAAATGACGCAGAAGCCTAGTCTGCACGCCCTCCGCCCGTAGCTCAGCTGGATAGAGCACCAGGCTTCGAACCTGGGTGTCGGGAGTTCGAATCTCTCCGGGCGGGCCATAAATGACAGAGCCCCCGTAAGGGGGTTTTGTCGTTTATGGGTCGCTGAAAAGGCTCGAACTCCCGAGTTCGACAAAAGCGCAGGAGGCGCTTTTGGGCGTCAGCTTGTCTGAAGGGGCGAAGCCCTGAGCGCCATTGATGGCGCGAGTCCATCTCTCCGGACGGGGCTTTTATTCGTTATTGCTGAAGCGCATTGAGCTGGGTCAACATCAGCCCGCTGATGGCGTTGCGCTGGGTTTCGATGTAACGGTCCATGGGCACGGTATAGAGCGCATCGAGATAAGCCTGATCGTACATTGACATCCCTCCCATACTCTTAGCCGTTGGTTTGCCATCAAATATTCCGAGTACAGACTCGACCATGGGTCTGGAGTGGGGTGACGGATTAGTGAGTATGACAAAGGCTAAGTAGTCGGCAATGTCTTCAAAATGGCGTCCCTCAATTTGTGGTGCGTCGACGACCATCAGCATGAAATCAATGGAGGGTGCACTACTGGCGGTGATGCGTGAGTTGGCAAGCCGACAGCCAAAGCCACAGCGATCGTAGGTATTGATCCAGCGCACAGGTGCGTGGCTTGCCATAAAGTCTTGCACCCGAGCAGTGCTATCTTGTCGCAGGGGTATCTCGAAATGATTTGCCAGTTGCTGACTAACGCTATCGGCCTCAGAGGCAAAAAATAGCAACAGGTTTTGGGCACAACCCTCATCGAGCAGCGAGATCCGTACCTGCTCCGCGGCGCGTCTCACCCGGTCACGAAGGGTGGATTTGAGTTCGCTAGGCAAACCCTCAACACGTAAACACAGCGGGCTATTCCATCGCGCAATCTGATTTTCACGATTGACTGTGACGATGCCAGACACGTGGGTCACTAGTTTCTTAAGCGCGGTGCCTACTACGACAACTTCCTCGGGCTCTGCGCTGACCCAACCGGTGAAGAGTGCCAGTGCCAGCACTAGCGTTAATTTTAGCTTTGGAGACGCCAAGGGCGCAGCATTCTGACTCATACCGACCAAACGGCGATAAGCTCTCGAACCAGTAGTACTCCCAAAGCAACCCAACTCAGCATAAATACGCTAAAGCGAATCCACACATGGTTGATAAAAATTTGCACCAGCGAATGGATTACCCGCAAAGCCACATAGGCCCAGGCAGTGTACAGATGTAGCGGATCGGTGTGCTCCAAGGCCCAGATAACCCCTATCACCGCGTAAAACAAGGTTGGCTGTTCCCAAAGGTGATTGTAGTTGTCGGCTACGCGCTCTACGTTGCTTGGAAACACGCCGCCAAGCTGGGACGGATGGGCGAGTTTTTGTAGATCCACACCCTCTGACTCAAGCTTTTTTGCCGCCGGGATGCGCGTTGCGTACATAAGCAACATCACCACAAGACTGAGCAGGCCCATACACAAAATGGGTGTGAGGATTAGGTCATTCACGTTAGATCTACCTTTTGCGACGTTGATGTTGTTTTGAGCGGCCAGACACCGCTCTGCACAAGAGCTTAGATCGTAACTGAGATCGGTGTCGTTGTATGTCCTGCTGTAATTAAAACCTAGGCCGTTTAGGCCGTCGTGGCCAAGTTACAAAGGTAGCGTGCCATCGGGGGCGAATTGCAGGAGTTTTTCTTCGTTCAGGTCCGCCCCCAATCCGGGCTGGGTTGGCACCAACAGGTCTCCGTCTTCCCAGACAAAGGGCTCTACCAGCAGCTCGGAGAAGAAATGCTGTGACTTAAAGATGCTCTCCTGAATGAGGAAGTTGGGTATCGCCGCATCGAGATGAAGCGCAGCCGCGGTAATAAGGGGCCCACCCCAAACATGCGGCGCCATAAGCACGTAATGGGCCTCTGCCAAGGCGGCAATTTGCTTGGCTGCGGTTATGCCGCCGCAACTTCCCAAGTCGGGTTGGGCAAAGTGGCATGCGCCCTTCGAAAACAGTCGTTCGAAATCGTGCACCCATGCCAACCTTTCCCCCGTCGCAATCGGAATTGAGGTGCTTTGAGCAATGCGCGCCATTTCATCCGCATTCTCAGGAGGGGAGGGTTCCTCCAGCCAAAGCGGATCATAGGCCTCCATGCGCTTCGCCAAACGCAGAGACACCGATGGTGTAATTTGCCCGTGGG
>Ga0181601_10005468_pt1 | contig 10554 bp, 10 predicted proteins | sample 041ome_8_FD_133020 | JGI IMG/M metagenome (GOLD analysis project Ga0181601, IMG submission 133020) | Coastal salt marsh microbial communities from the Groves Creek Marsh, Skidaway Island, Georgia - 041407BS metaG (megahit assembly) | ecosystem: Environmental > Aquatic > Marine > Intertidal zone... | reverse complement strand
ATGACCAACAATGGCAGCCATAAAAGACGCCAAGCGTCTGGTTGTAAAAATTGGCTCGGCTTTATTGGTTGACCGAGAAACGGGCGATTTACGACGTGATTGGGTTGCGGCTTTGGCCGCCGATGTCGCGCGGATTAAAGCGCGCGGCGCAGATGTTGTGCTTGTGTCGTCGGGGTCCATTGCGTTGGGGCGCGGGGCATTAAAGCTGCCCAAAGGCAGTTTGGCGTTAGAACAAAGCCAAGCTGCCGCTGCAGTTGGACAAATTCGTTTGGCGCGCGCATACGAAGAGGTCTTGGCCCCCTATGGCATCACCACGGCCCAAGTTTTGGTCACGTTAGAGGATAGCGCAGACAGACGCCGTTATCTAAATTCCCGCGCCACGATGGAAACGCTTTTGTCATTGGGGGCGGTGCCCATCGTAAATGAAAATGATACGGTTGCGACCGATGAAATTCGGTATGGTGACAACGACCGTTTGGCCGCGCAGGTCGCTGTGACCGTCGGTGCGGATCAGTTGGTGTTATTGTCAGATGTGGACGGGTTTTATTCGGCAAACCCACAGGTTGATCCCACGGCAAAACGTTTTGAATTTGTGAATGATATCACACCTGAGATTGAAGCCATGGCCGGCGATGGTGTGTCTGGTTTGTCAAAGGGCGGCATGAAAACCAAGCTTATGGCGGCAAAGACCGCTGTTGGGGCGGGATGTGCAATGGCAATCACTGAAGGTTCTGTTTTAGCTCCGCTTGAGGCGTTGGAAAACGGGGCGAATGCAACGTGGTTTTTACCCACGCTCGATCCACATGCTGCGCGCAAGCGGTGGATTTCTGCGATGAAACCCATGGGACAGATCATAATTGATGCCGGGGCTGTTGGGGCGCTGGAGCGTGGAAAATCGTTATTGCCCGCAGGCGTGACAGCCATTGTTGGGCGCTTTCGGCGCGGTGATGCGGTTACCATTATCGACGCTTTAGGGCGCGAATTAGGGCAGGGCATCACCTCTTATCCTTCAGACGAAGCAACCGCTTTGATTGGACATAAAACCACCGAAATCGAACAGATACTGGGATATCCAGGGCGTGCGGCGTTAATCCACCGTGACGACATGGCAATATAGGAGAATGGGATGGGCGACATTCACGCAATGATGACCAAAATCGGTCAAAATGCCAAAGCTGCGGCCAGCGAGTTGGCCTATGCGAGTGCTGAACGCAAACATGCCGCATTGGTTTCGGCGGCCGATGCGGTGCGTGAAAATATCCCGCATATCGTTGCCGAAAATGCCAAAGATTTGGCCTATGGTCGTGAAAAAGGCCTGTCATATGCAATGATGGATCGGTTGATGCTGAATGAGGACCGTCTGCGTGGCGTCATAGACGGTTTGCGCGCCATCGCAGAACAACCTGATCCTGTAGGACAGGTGATGGAGGAGTGGGATCGACCCAATGGATTGCACATCAAACGCGTACGCACGCCTTTAGGCGTTATTGGCGTGATTTATGAAAGCCGTCCCAATGTAACCGCGGACGCCGGCGCACTTTGTCTTAAGGCGGGAAATGCGGTAATTTTGCGGGGCGGTTCAGAAAGCTTGCACAGTGCGACTGCGTTGCATGAATGCTTGGTCAAGGGGTTGCGCGATGCGAAACTGCCCGAAACGGCGATCCAATTGGTCCCGACCCGCGATCGTGCGGCGGTCCAAGAAATGTTGACCATGACCGATGCAATCGACGTCATTGTGCCGCGCGGCGGCAAGGGCTTGGTCGGATTGGTCCAAAGCGAAGCGCGCGTCCCTGTCTTTGCCCATTTGGAAGGCATCGTGCATATTTACATCGATAAGGCCGCTGACGCAGAAAAGGCAATGCGCGTTGTGATAAACGCAAAAACGCGACGTACGGGAATTTGTGGTGCGGCCGAATGTTTGCTGATCCATCGTGATATTGCCGATAACCTAGGGGCACAGATCATCACGTCATTGTTAGAAAAAGGCGTTGAAGTTCGCGGCGATGAGAGCATATCGAAAATCAAGGGTACGATCGCTGCGCAATCTGATGATTGGGGGCGTGAATATTTAGACAGCATCATTGCCGCCAAAGTGGTGGATGATGTGGACGGTGCGATTGACCATATCCGTACCTATAGTTCGTCGCACACCGATTGTGTGATCACCGAAGATCTATCGGTGCGGGATCGGTTCTTTGAACGCTTGGACAGCGCAATTTTAATGCATAATGCGTCAACCCAATTTGCCGATGGGGGTGAATTTGGTATGGGTGCGGAAATTGGCATCGCCACAGGCAAGATGCATGCCCGTGGCCCTGTCGGGGCGACACAGCTCACCAGTTTCAAATATTTGGTCACCGGCGAGGGTGCTATACGCGGCTAAAGCTTAGTTCAAAGCTGTCTTCATTCAGCCTGAGCTCGGGTCTAAGACCTGCAGCTTGGGTCAGGCGCTGCAGCAAAACAAATTGAATATCTGAGGCTGCGGTTGATTTTCCTGCGTGTGGTCCCCACACATAGCCCCATTGTTCAACAATAGCACGAGGCGCGACGGGCACTGCGCGTAAGTGTGTCGGGCTGATCCATATTTGGCCACCTTGCGGAAGCTGTTTTTCAAAACACAGCAACGCCCATACCAGACGCTGTGCCTCTGTTCGATCGAGCGCAGCCGGGAGAGACCAATTCACTGTATAGCGTGGCTGGGTAAATAACGGGGCGCATAGTTTTTTTGAGAGCGTCTGACTGCAGCAGTACACCATGTTTTTGGCTGCCAAAAGCAAGTCTGAAAAATTCCGCACGCGCGCGTGCGTCATTCGCAGATGCTTGGACAAGGTCGAATTCGATTCCCTGTGCTGTGGATTGACTAAGCGTCATCAGCTCAAGCCCATTGTGAATTGCGCCGATGGGGTTTATCAAATCGTGGCAAATGCGCGATGCAATTAAAAAAGATAGATCTGTATCTGTCATTACCCTTGGCCTTGGTGCATTGGGTGAAACAATAAAGGAAACGGTGCGATGGACGATCTAAACGCATTCTTGGAGCCTGGCATGTTAGTGCGCCATCCATCGCAACCTGATTGGGGAATTGGACAGGTCCAATCACGAATTAATGGGCGGGTCACTGTGAATTTCACAGAACAGGGCAAAGTTGTCATTGATGGGACCTTAATCGCGCTAGAGGTTGTGTATTCTGAATTACCTTGAATTCTATTGGTAAATACACCTTTAAGATGTGTAGCTTTGAAGGGTTTTGTGTCAAACTTGTCAACTTCTGACGCGCTCACTACATAGGGTGACCAAGGAGAGATCCAATGCGCAACAATGGCCCCCAATTTAGAACAAAACTGGCTGAGACAGATCAGGATTTTGTTGCGGCGCAACGCTTGCGATATGATGTCTTTGTTTCCGAGCTGGGGGCGGGCGGCGCCCTTGTCGATCATGACAACAGGTTGGAACGAGATGCGTTGGATCCTTATTTTGATCATTTGTTGTTAATTGATGACGCACGATCTGATGTCATGGGGGGGGTCGTCGGGGTTTATCGGCTTTTGCCTGCGCATAAAGAAATTGCACTCGGGCGATATTATTCTGAGGATGAATATGATATCGGCCGCTTGCGTCGATCTGGACTAAAGCTTTTAGAATTGGGTCGCACGTGTTTACATCCTAACTACCGTGGCAGCACGGCGTTATTTGTTCTTTGGCAAGCATTGGCCGACTATGTCGCAGCACATGAAATTGACCTGTTATTCGGCGTCGCCAGTTTTCATGGCACCGATATTGGGTCTTTGGCGCCCGCGCTTTCACTGTTGTATCATAAGCACCGCGCAGAGGATGATCTATGCCCAAGCGCTAAGGGAAAAAACGCTGTTGATATGAATTTGATCCCCTATCAAGATATCGATCGAAAAGCCGCGATGGTTCAGGTGCCGTCATTGATCAAAGCATATTTGCGCTTGGGCGGGCGTGTTGGGCAAGGGGCGTTTATAGATCATACTTTTAATACTACGGATGTTTGCATGGTTTTGAACACTCAAACAATGACAGTGAAACAAAGGCAGCTATATGAACGATAATCGCCAAATAGAGCCAGATTGGTTGACTGCCGAGGAACCTGAGATGGGCGATATCACCTTAATTGGGTGGTTCATTGTGCTGTTGCGTGGGGTCCCGATGGCAACGGTCGTTTTCGGTGGTTTGGCTATATTGCTGATGTTGCGCATGATCGAGCGCCCAATTTTTGGCCAAGATCGTCCTGTCACGCCCTTCTTAACTCAATTGGTCTGCCGTATATCGCTTGCGATAATGGGGATAGGATTTCAAATGCGCGGGACTCCAATGCGCCAAAAGGGGGCTATTGTGGCCAATCATGGTGCATGGTTGGATATTTTTGTTCTGAACGCAAGCCAGCGGATTTATTTTGTGTCAAAGTCCGAAGTTGCGTCTTGGCCCGGGATCGGATGGCTGGCGCGCGCCACGGGAACGGTGTTTATCAAACGCGATCCAAAAGAGGCTCGTATTCAAAAAGCGGTGTTCGAAGAACGCCTTATGCATAATCACCGTTTGTTGTTTTTTCCCGAAGGTACCTCGACCGATAGCTTGCGGGTTTTACCGTTCAAAACAACGCTGTTTGCGGCGTTTTTCGATCCAAAAATCAAACATGATATGTATATTCAGCCAGTTTCAGTAAATTATTATGCGCCAAAAGGCACCGACCCTCGGTTTTATGGTTGGTGGGGCGATATGGAATTTGGCACCCATCTGTTATACACGCTTGCTCGGTTGCGGCAGGGGTGTGTTGAGGTGGTTTATCATGCACCTCGCAAAGTCGATGATTACAGTTCGCGCAAGGAATTGGCTGCAGCATTAGAAGCGGATGTGCGAAAAGGTCACGCCTTTGATGGCACGTTTTAATGTGGTCTTTTCGGATTGCTTAGGCGTTCTTATCAGCCAGCGGCGCTGACGCGTTCCAATACCAAAATGAGTCTTTGCAAAAAGTAAAAGCTGTCAGGTCAGGCCGATTGTGCCATCACAGAAATGAATTCGACAAGCGTGGCGCTTGGGTTGTCACTTGACCATATTTCGTCGCCAAAGGCAAAAAAATCGGTGACGGTTGCCAGATCACGCACGATGTCTAACGTCAGTCCGCCTTCTGCCACGATGGGAACCTCGATCATTTCTGACCACCATTGGAACAACGCGCGGTCTGCAAGCGTTCCGTCGCCCAATGTCGCGCCGCTCATCGGTCCAAAAGAGATGTAGTCGGCGCCGCTTTCACCCGCATTCATTCCGTCGTGGCGCGAGGTCGCGCAAAATGCACCAATGATGGCATCATCGCCCAGATCTTTGCGAGCCTTGCGCACAGAGCGGCCATTGTCAGTGAAATGGACCCCATCCAGGCCAAGCCGGTCAACCATCAACACATGTGCTTCGATGACGACGGCAACGTCATGACGGTGACACACCTCGCGAATGGCATCGCTTGATTTTATGATCCGCGTTTCATCTCTGGTCGACAGAGCGATGCGAACGCAAGCGATGTCATGGTTTGCGAGCACAGAGTCCAACACCGCCGGAAATGTTTCAAGATCAAAATCATGTGGTGTGACGAGATAGATTTGGGGAAGTGATTGGTCGGACATTTGCGTGGCTCGTGATTGATTTCCCCTGTCATACCGTGGAAAAAGGTATTTGACCATGGGGTTTGCGCCGAAATGGGGTTTTCATATGGGCTTTCGTATCCTAGATCACAATCAGACAATATGAGGACATGATATGCCATCGTTTACGCCACAACCTTCTATTATCTTGGTGCGCCCACAAATGGGTGAAAATATTGGTGCAGCGGCACGCGGTATGTGGAATTTCGGCTTGGATCGGATGCGCGTTGTGGCGCCGCGCGACGGTTGGCCCAGCCAACGCGCGGTTGCGATGGCGTCAGGCGCGGGGCGCTTGTTAGACGAAGCAGGCCACTTCGACACTGTCGCAGATGCGATTGGGGACAGTCATTTTGTTTTTGCGACAACTGCTCGGGGACGCGGTCTGACCAAGCCAATCTATTCACCTGAGGCCGCGATGGCACTGGCGGCAGAAAAAATTCGCGCAGGCCAAACGGTGTCTGTCATGTTTGGGCCAGAACGCGCAGGTCTAGAAAATGACGATGTGTCACAAGCGAACGCAATTATTTCTGTGCCCGTGAATCCTGAATTTCCGTCACTCAATTTGGCGCAATGTGTTTTGTTGGTGGCTTATGAGTGGCGACGGTCCAGCGAAACAATTCAAGGCGAGGTCATGGATATGGCCAAGACCGAGTGGGCGCAAACAGTCGAGGTCGAAAAATTGGCTGAGCATTTCGAACAGCGTTTGGACGAGGCAGGCTTTTTCTTTCCTGAGGCAAAAGCAGCTGGGATGAAAACCAACCTGCGCAACCTTTGGTCGCGTATGCCTTTGACACGATCTGATGTACAAACCTTTCATGGCATGTTGCGCCAGCTGTTGCGACAAAAAAGTTGAGCCATTTATAGAATTAAAAGTCGCCCGAATATGGGCAACAACGAAGAGATGAGACATGACCCAAAAGCGTACAATCTTTGAAGACGTTGGAGACCAAAACCAAAAGGCCGATAATGCTATCCAAGCAGGCGTCATCGACCGCGGCAGAGCTAAGGGCGCGCGCGGTGCAATTCGTGTCTGGTTGATGATCTTATTTGGCTTGGTGGCCATAATGATCGCCGTTGGGGGGCTGACACGCCTCACTGATAGTGGCTTATCAATAACCGAATGGAAGCCCGTCACTGGTGCTTTGCCGCCGATGTCCGAACAAGTTTGGATTGAAGAATTTGAAAAATATAAACAAATTTCGGAATATCAGTTGCAAAATAAAGGCATGAGCCTGTCAGAATTCAAAACGATCTTTTGGTGGGAATGGGGACATCGGCAATTGGGTCGGTTTATTGGTCTGGTTTGGGCCGTTGGTTTTTTCGGATTTTTGGCTGCGCGTAAAATTCCGACAGGATGGACGGCCAAATTGTTAATGCTGGGCGCATTAGGCGGGCTGCAGGGGGCCGTTGGCTGGTGGATGGTATCGTCTGGCCTGACGGGTACGATGTTGGATGTTGCAAGTTACCGTTTGGCGACACATTTGGGATTGGCCTTTGTCATACTGGGGTTCATTTCGTGGTTCGTCTTTCAGCTGGGCCTTAGCGAAAAGGATTTAATGCAACGGCGTCGCGGACGCGAGGCACGACTGTTTGGGTATGGAAAGGGGCTCATGTATTTGACCTTTGCGCAAATCCTTTTGGGCGCTTTGGTGGCCGGCATCGATGCGGGGCGAAATTATATCGATTGGCCGCTCATGGCAGGTGGGTTTTTCCCGCCTGATATGTTTTCGTTGACGCCTTGGTGGCGGAACTTTTTTGAAGACGATGGTCTGGTCCAATTTAACCATCGTATGGTGGGGTATGCTTTGTTTATTTTCGGAATCATTGTCTGGCGGATATCGCGCAAGTCTGGCAACGTACACGTCCGGTTCGGGTATAACATGGTGCTTGCGATGATGTTCCTGCAAATGGTTTTGGGGATTGTAACGGTTATGTATTCAGCGCCGTGGCAGATTGCGATTGTACATCAGGTCGGCGCAGTGGCGCTGTGGGTCTTGGTGATCCGTGCACGTTTTGGTGCAGGGTTCCCACCGCCGCAATCTGTTAGGGGATGAGATGATGCAGAGTGCATTTGACACGTTGGTCGCATACCAAAGGCAAACTGAAACTTTGGGGTCAATCTCTGGTTTGTTGTCTTGGGACATGGAAACCAAAATGGCGCAAGGTTCCGCAGCTAAGCGGGGGGAACAGCTGGCTGTTTTATCTGGGCTGATCCACGACCGTAATGCGGCATCACAGCTTAGGGATTTGATTTCTGCCGCACGTGAGAACCCGCAGGACGTAACAACGCTGCGTCATATTGCACTCATTGAGCGTGAAGCGGACAAAGCATCCGGCGTTCCAAAGGATTTGGTTACAGAATTTGCCCATGCTCGTATCAGGTCGAACCAAGCATGGGGCGAAGCCCGTAAAAACGATGCGCCTGATATCTTTATTCCTGAGTTAAAGAATATTGTAAGCTTAACCCGTAAATTCGCCTCGGCCCTGCGGGAGCCATCGGACAAAACACTTTATGATGTGTGTTTGCGCGATTATGAACCCGATACCGACAGTGCAAGCATTGATGTGATGTTCGAAAAATTGCGGCCAAGATTGGTCGACTTGCGCGCGGCTGTCATGGCGGCGCCAGACGCGCCACGCTTGTCGGGGCATTTTGACATCGCCGTACAAGAACGTTTGGTCATCGATTTGGCTGAGCGTTTTGGCTATGATTTTAACCGAGGCCGCATTGATGTTGCTATTCACCCGTTTTGCGAAGGGGGCGGCAGTGATGTTCGCGTAACCACGCGCTATGATGAAAAAGATCCGTTAAACAGCATCTATTCCATCATCCACGAAGTGGGGCATGCGAGTTATGAACAAAACATTTCAAAAACGCATGAGCTTACGGTATTTGGGCATGGGTGTTCCATGGGGATACACGAAAGCCAAAGCCGCATTTGTGAAAATCAATTGGGACGGTCGCGCGAATTCACATCATGGCTTTATGGCAGAATGCGCGATGCGTTTGGCGATATCGGTGTCGCCAGCGAAGATGCGTTTTTCCGCGCTGTGAATGGTTTGCAAAATGGCTATATTCGGACCGAAGCAGATGAGGTGCAATACAATCTACATGTCTTGCTGCGCTATGATTTGGAAAAAGCTTTAATAGGTGGTGATCTTGCTGTCGAAGATTTGGAAGCAGCCTGGAATGATCGGTTTGAGGCAGATTTTGGCGTCAAGGTTGACAAACCATCGAATGGATTTTTGCAAGATATACATTGGTGCGAAGCCTTGATTGGGTATTTCCCGACATATAGTTTGGGCAATGTATATGCGGGATGTTTATATTCAGCGCTGTGTTATGATGTGCCAAGTGTCATGGAACAGGTCGCGCAGGGTGATTTATCATCAGCGACCGAATGGTTACGCGAAAATATACATCAATATGGTGCGTCTGTTCCGTCGGTTGATTTGATTACCAAAGCTTGCGGACAAGCGCCAAGCGAAGCGCCACTTTTGGATTATCTGGATAACAAGTTTCGCGCATTGATCGATTGATGCCGAAACGCATTGGGCCTCGGTCCGATTGCGCTTTGATCTTACAAACGCGCAGGCCAATGGCCCGCGTTATTATTGTATTTTGCAAATTAATAGCACTTTGACACGAAAAAGCCGCCCATCAAGGGCGGCTTTTTGCATAAGTGATGGACTTATTCGGTTGATGCTTCGATGTCGTCTGCGTCCGCATCGTCACCTTGGTCAGCGATCCGCGCAACTGAAACAACCTCTTCGCCCTTGCCGGTGTTAAACACGCGAACGCCGCCTGCGGAACGAGACCGGAATGAAATGCCATCAACTGGGACACGGATGGATTGACCTTTTGATGTCGCCAGCATGATCTGATCCTCTAGTTCAACCGGGAAGGACGCCACGATTTCGCCACCGCGCATTGCCTTATCCATTGCGGTGACGCCCATGCCGCCGCGTCCACGTACAGGATAATCGTGGCTGGATGAGAGTTTGCCTTGGCCACCTGCCGTGATGGTCAGGATTAGGTTTTCGATCGCGGACATTTCTGCATAGCGCTCTTGTGAAATCGTCGCGTTTGCATCTGCGCCGTCTTCGTCAGGCAGGGTCTGATCGTCATCTGCAACACCTGCCATCGCACGACGCATTTTCAGATATGCGGCCCGTTCATCTGGGGTTGCCTCGAAATGGCGAATGATAGACATCGACACAACGCGATCATCGCCATTCAAACGGATCCCGCGCACACCGGTGGATTTACGGCCCTTAAAGACGCGCACATCGGTGGTGGAAAAACGGATTGCACGACCCGAATTGGTAAAGAGCATGATGTCATCCTCTTCGCCCGCGATGCGCACGTTAACCAATTCAACGCCTTCTGGCAGATCCATGGCAATTTTGCCGTTTGATCGGACATTGGTAAAGTCGGACAACGCATTTCGGCGCACATCACCTGCGGATGTGGCAAAGATAACCTGCAAGTTATCCCAATCAGTTTCAGGCACATCAACAGGCATGATAGCAGCAATCGAAACGCCGGTTGGGATCGGCAGAATATTTACAATTGCCTTACCTTTCGCGGTGCGACCACCCAACGGCAAACGCCATGTTTTTAGCTTATACGCCATGCCGTCTGTTGTGAAAAACAGCAATTGTGTGTGGGTATTTGTAACGAACAGTGTTGTGACCACGTCTTCGTCTTTGGTTTGCATGCCTGCCAACCCTTTGCCGCCGCGACGTTGCGCGCGGAAATCGGCCAAAGGCGTGCGTTTGATATAACCACCTGATGTGATGGTGACGACCATATCTTCGCGTTCGATAAGATCTTCGTCTTCCATGTCGCCAGACCAATCAACAATCTCGGTACGCCGCGGCACAGCGAATTGAT
>Ga0181601_10005463_pt1 | contig 10558 bp, 10 predicted proteins | sample 041ome_8_FD_133020 | JGI IMG/M metagenome (GOLD analysis project Ga0181601, IMG submission 133020) | Coastal salt marsh microbial communities from the Groves Creek Marsh, Skidaway Island, Georgia - 041407BS metaG (megahit assembly) | ecosystem: Environmental > Aquatic > Marine > Intertidal zone... | reverse complement strand
GGCCAGTCTTCCATGGGCAACCAGTCTTATTGTAGGCGACCGGAAAACGGTACACGATCTGATGTCGAGACAGCCTATCGCCCGGTGGAGACCGCGTCAAATATTCCGGATGGCGCTGCAAAGGCAAAAAGCATTGTATCGCCCCTGATCTTCCCCGAAGATCGGTCCTTATTGAAAAGACGAACCCGGGTTGGAACATGGCCGAAACAGCTTCTTCTCGACCAACAGATATGCCTGTAACGGCGGCAAGCCTGTATGCCCGGGCCGACGCCCTGCAACCGGTCCTTGGCGCGCGTGCCGCCGAGGCTGAAGCCGCGCGCCGTGTACCGGTGGAATCGATCAGCGATTTTCGCGAAGCAGGCTTCATCAGCATGACCAAGCCAGAACGGTTCGGCGGCAACGCCATGGGCTGGGACGTCCTGTGCGGTGTTTCACAGCGACTTACCCGGGGCGACGGCGCCCAGGGCTGGGTCCAGGCGATCATGGCCGATCACGCCCAGATGCTCGGCACATTCCCGCTCGAAGCGCAGGAAAATGTCTGGGGCGAAAACCCGGAAGCCGTCATGTCGGCCTCTTTCGATCCGAAGGGCATCGCGACCCCGGTCAAAGGCGGGTACTCGTTTTCAGGCCGGTTCGGGTTTGCCAGCGGCATCGACCATGCCGACTGGCTGATCTGCGGCGGCTTCATTGTTGACGGCGATACACGGGACGGACCCCATTTTTTCCTGCTGCGCCGGTCGGAAGCGACCATCATCGACGACTGGCACACCATCGGGCTTGAAGGCACAGGATCGAAAAGTTTCGAGGTGAAGGACGTGTTCGTGCCCGGTTACGCCCTCCTGCGGGGCGAAGATGCGCGTGCCGGAAACGGACCGGGAACCGGGGTCAATCCGGGCGGGGTCTACCGCCTGCCCCGCGGCTTCCTGACCCCGGCGCTTTTCGCATCAATGACCGTGGGTATGGCACAAGGCCTCCTTGATAAGTGGCTGGCCTATACCGCAACGCGTATGTCGCGTGGCATGAAAGTCGCTGACAACCCAACAAGTCAAATGATTGCAGGGGAATGCGCCGCCGAGATAGACGCCGCGGAAGCGCTCAACCGGGACACCGTTACGGCTGCCATGAAGGTCCTGGATGCCGGTGACAGGTTAAGCGATGCCGAACTTCTGCGCGCCAAGCGAAATTCGTCTTGGGCCTGCCGAACCGCGCTCGAAGCCGGCACGCGGCTCTTCAATACCGCCGGCGGCACCGCGATATTTCAGGGCTCCCCGGTGGAACGCGAATACCGCAACCTGCTCGCAAGTGCATCGCATCATATCGTGAACTGGGAAGTCAGCGCGCTGGACAGCGGTGCCGCGATGCTGCGGAATATTCCGGCGCCGGATTGAGGCGGCGATGGCCCCGACCGACACCCCGCCACTGCGAATCGCGGCCTGCATCGCCGACCGCCGGGAACCCGGTCATACGCTGTTCAATGTCCGGCCGGGCGGCGGCGCGGACCGGGCAACACCCGGCGGCTGGCTGGTAGGCATAGACCGGGATGGGTCGGTTGCGTTCAGCCGCGCATACGAAACCCCGCCGCAGGACACCAAATCACTGCCCAACGGCAATATTCTGTCGGCGGCAACCAATGGCAGCCTGATCACCGAAATGACGCTCGCCGGCGAGGTTGTTCGCCAATGGTATGCCGTCGGCAAATGGACCGACACCGACCCGCCGGCGGACGCGATACCCGTCGACGTGCCGCTGTTTCATCACCGGGTCAACCTGCTCCCCGACGGCAACATGCTGATCCTGACCATGGAAATCCGGGAATTCACCGACTGGCCATCCAGCGACACGGACCGGGATGCGCCGCTTGAAACCGCAAAACTCGCCGGCGACGTTGTCGTCGAGTTCTCGCCGGATGGCACCGTGATCGGTCGCTGGCATCTGTTCGATCTGCTTGACCCCTACCGGCTGTGCTACGGCAGCCGCAATCCGTATTGGCAGAAGCGCGGCTTTGCCGACAGCATGGACTGGTGCCATGCCAACGCCGTGAGCCACGACCCGCGCGACGATTCGCTTCTCGTGTCGTTGCGCCACCAGGACTGCATCATCAAGATCGACCGCCGCAGCGGTGACCTGATCTGGATTCTGGGAGACCCCGGAAACTGGCGTGCCCCGTGGTCGGACAGTCTGCTCCGCCCAGCCGGCGACATTGCCTGGCAGTATCATCAGCACGACTGCAGCGTGACACCGGATGGCACAGTGCTGTGTTTCGACAACGGCAATTACCGTGCGGTGCCTTATGGCGAAAAAGTGCCTCCACAGGAAAACCGCAGCCGTCTCGTCGAATTCGCGATCAACGAAGACGCAATGACCGTCCGGCAGGTCTGGTCTTGGGATGACGCCAACGGGGAACACACCAGCGGGAAAAACACCAATCCCGGATGCTATGCCTGTTACCAGGGTGGTGCCTTCCGGTTGCCGAAGACCGGCAACACGCTGATGACCTATGGCGGAATTGTAACCGTGGACGGTGAGCCGGGCGATGTCGCTGAAACCGGGTTTTGCCGGTCGCGGATCGTCGAGGTCACGCCCGAGGGCGATATTGTGTTCGATCTGTGGATCGACGGCAGCGCGGAAAATATGCCGCTGTCATCCTTCCGGGCGGAGCACTATCCGGCCTGAGCCGCTCAGGATGCACCGCCGGGCAACGGGAAAGACGCGGCCCCGAGAATAGGCCCGCTACGCGCACTCTGCAGAATAATCACGCAGCCGTCACGGCCCGCCGAACCGCGCGCCTTCAGGTCGACATGGATATCAAGGGCTTTACCGTCCCAGGCACCGATGCGTTTATAGCTGCGCACGATATTGGCGTTCGTGATGGTCTCGCCCCGATTTTCACCGGCGCGAATCTGCGTTTTGACGGCAGCATCGTAAAACCCGATCCACAATTCACCCTTGCGGGCGCCACCCGGTAACGCGCCGGGCACGCGGATATCGGCCGAGCCGTCCTTGTTATGGGTGACGTCGATCTCAATCTTCTGTGCGGCCGCCGCCATCATGATCAGGCTGGAAACCATGGACCGGTTCGACCCGACGGTTTCGGCGCGCCCGTCGACCACGATCTGCGGCGTATAGACATAGCGTTTTTTCAGGGTGCGCCCGTAGGCGCGTTGGCGGGCCGTCGCTTCCGGCGACGAGAACGGATCTTTCCAGCCGATATAGTTCCAGTAATCGACGTGGAACGACAACGCGATCACATCATCGCGTTTCGCAAGTTCTGTGAGGAATGCATCGGCCGGCGGGCAGGACGAACAGCCCTGCGAGGTAAACAGCTCGACGACGACTTGTTTGCCGCCCCCGGCAAAGGCCGGCAGGGCAAGAAGGGTACAAACGACTAAGCTTGTCAGAAAGGTCCGGGCAGGTCTGAACATGACCGTTATATAGGAGCGCACGGTTAAAAATGCCTAATCAACCGCGTTCACTTGTGAGTGAAGTTTTGAAAAATCGGCCCGCGTTGCCGAAAGCAAACGCGGGCCGGGGGGTTTTTCTTACGCGGCGTCGAGCATATTGCGGATCACATACTGCAGGATGCCGCCGTTCTTGTAGTAATCGAGCTCATCCAGCGTATCGATACGGCAGAGCAGCTTGACGTCGATGCTGGACCCGTCGGCACGGTGGATCGTGCAGTCCAGGTCGCTGCGCGGGCTCAGGCCTTCGGCCACGCCCTTGATATCGAACGTCTCTGTTCCGTCGAGGCCCAGGGTAGCGCGCGTGTCGCCACCCGTGAACTGGAGCGGGAGCACACCCATGCCGATCAGGTTCGAGCGGTGAATACGTTCGAAGCTCTCGACAATAACGGCGCGGGCACCGAGCAACGTGGTGCCCTTTGCAGCCCAGTCACGCGACGAGCCGGTGCCGTATTCCTTGCCACCGATGATGACCAGCGGCACACCGTCCGAGGCGTATTTCATCGCCGCGTCATAGACCGGCATCTGTTCGCCCGACGGCTGATGCGTTGTCACACCGCCTTCGACACCCGGCACCATTTCATTACGGATGCGGATATTGGCGAACGTGCCGCGCATCATCACTTCGTGGTTTCCACGGCGCGAGCCATAGGAGTTGAACTGCGCGGGACGGATCTGGCGTTCAAGCAGATATTCGCCCGCCGGGCTTTCCCGCTGAATACCACCCGCCGGCGAGATGTGATCCGTGGTGACGGAATCAGCCAGGATCAGCAGCGGACGCGCGCCGGTGATATCGGTGATCGCACCGGGTTCACGCTCCATGCCTTCGAAGAAGGTCGGATACTTCACGTAGGTGCTCGATTCCTGCCAGCCGTAGGTTTCCGACTTGATGCTGTCGATCTGCTGCCATTCTTCCGGTCCTTCGAACACGTTTTCATAGCGGCTGCGATACATCTCGGCGGTCAGGCATTCACGCATCGTGTCGTGAATTTCCTGATTGGTCGGCCAGATATCCTTCAGATAAACATCGTTGCCGTCGGTGTCCTTGCCAAGCGGGTCGGTCGTCAGGTTGACCTTGAGCGATCCGGCCAGCGCATAGGCAACGACCAACGGCGGCGAGGCGAGATAGTTCGCCCGGACCTGCTGATGGACGCGGCCTTCGAAGTTACGGTTGCCGGACAGCACGGCGCCGACAACGAGATCGCCCTCGTCCACCGCATCCGCGACCTTGTCGATCAGCGGGCCGGAGTTACCGATGCAGGTCGTGCAGCCGAAGCCGACGATGTTGAAGCCGAGCGCATCCAGATCATCCTGCAGTTCCGCCTTGGCCAGGTAATCACGCACCACCTGGCTGCCGGGCGCGAGGGAGGTTTTCACCCACGGCTTGGCTTTCAGGCCCTTGGCGATGGCGTTGCGGGCAAGCAGCCCGGCGCCGACCAGAACCGACGGATTCGATGTATTGGTGCAGCTGGTGATCGCGGCGATGACGACATCACCGTCTTCGACGGTGTAATCATCGCCGGTAGCACGGGCGAGCTGGTCGTTATCGGCCGCTGCTGCGCCGCGGTAATCGGCAATCGCTTCCATGCCCGATTTCTTGACGGCGGACAGCACGACCCGGTCCTGCGGACGCTTCGGTCCGGCAAGTGACGGCTCAACCGTCGACAGGTCCAGTTCGAGCGTTGCCGTGAACACCGGATCGGGCGTGCTCTCGTCACGCCACATGCCCTGCGCCTTGGCATAAGCCTCGACCAGAGCAACCTGTGCCGCATCGCGGCCGGTGAACGAAAGATAGTCGCAGGTTTCGCGGTCAATCGGGAAGAAGCCGCAGGTCGCGCCATATTCCGGTGCCATGTTGCCGATCGTCGCACGATCGGGCAGCGACAGCGCGCCGACGCCGGGGCCGAAGAATTCAACGAACTTGCCGACCACGCCCTGGGCGCGCAGCATCTGCGTGACCGTCAGCACCAGATCGGTGGCGGTCATGCCTTCTCTCATCTCGCCCGTCAGCTTCATGCCAACGACTTCGGGCAGCAGCATGGATATCGGCTGGCCGAGCATCGCGGCCTCGGCCTCAATCCCGCCGACACCCCAGGACAGAACGGCGAGGCCGTTAACCATGGTGGTGTGGCTGTCTGTGCCGACAACCGTGTCGGGATAGGCGACCGCTTTGCCGCTTGCATCATCCGTCACCCAGACCGTCTGCGACAGGTATTCGAGATTCACCTGATGGCAGATGCCGGTACCGGGCGGCACGACGCGGAAATTGTTGAATGCTTTCGATCCCCAGCTCAGGAATTCATAGCGTTCCTTGTTGCGTTCGAATTCGAGCTTCACGTTATTGTCGAAAGCGCCGGGCGTGCCGGATTCATCGATCATCACCGAATGGTCGATCACCAGATCGACCGAGTTCAGCGGGTTGATCTTCTGCGGATCGCCACCGAGCTTGACCATCGCGTCGCGCATCGCGGCGAGATCGACCACGGCGGGAACGCCGGTAAAATCCTGCAGCAGGATGCGCGCCGGGCGATAGGCGATTTCAAGATCCGATTTCTGGGTATCGACCCATTTCGCGGCCTTTTCGATGTCGGCGACCGTGACCGAACGACCATCTTCATAGCGCAGAAGATTCTCGAGCAGCACTTTCAGCGAGAAAGGCAGACGCGAGATATCACCGTATCCGGCGTCGGACACTGCACTGAGGCTATAATAGTCATAAGATTTTCCGCCGGCTTCGAGGCTCCGGCGGGCCTTAAGCGTATCCTGTCCGATTGCGCTCACGATCGATCTCCTTCTTTTCTGATTCGGGCGGAAACTAGCGGCAAACGGCGCTGAATCCAATAGTAATGACACGATGGACAAATGTATGACCTGACGGCGTGAAAAGCGGAGTCCCGCCTTTTCCTGTCCTTCTTACGCGCCGGGCCTGGTCATTGTATGCAACGGACCCGGATTTTTCCAGAACTGGGAAAAACCCGGTTTCCTGTCGATCACACTACGGACGCACCCCGGGGCACACCCCAGTCGCGCGCGGGTTTCGCCGTCACCGTATATCGGTTCGATACGGAAAATTCGTTAACAAATCACATTCCGGCCACATTTATGCCCTTGTAGAGCCCCGATTGCAGCCCCATATGTCTTTGTATCCCCCTGGACGTTCCCCCCAGAACGTCCAACCCCAGCGGAAACGCTGGGTACCCTCCTAGGCCGCTGATCGCAAGATCGGCGGCCTTTTTCTTATCCTCTGCCGCCCGCCACAGATGACGACTCGCCCGATTTACGCTATCCCAGACACATGGTCAGTCACATGGATGGATTCTCCGGTACGGGGCTCGCGTGCGTCAGAAGCAACCGTATTGTATTTGCCGGGCTCGATTTCGCCGTGTCGCCGGGGGGCGCGCTTGTTCTTTCAGGTCCCAACGGATCAGGAAAATCGAGCCTGCTGCGCCTTATGGCAGGAATCGCCCGCCCCGCAGCAGGCAATATTTCCTGGCAGGGCACACCTATATCTGAAGACCCTGAGATGTTTTTTGCCCGGATGCATTATGTCGGCCATCGTGATGCCGTAAAACCGGCATTGACGGTGCGCGAGAATCTCTCCTTCCACGCCGCCCTGCGCCCCGGCCCGACGGATATCGATGCCGCGCTGGACCGCGTGGACCTTGCAGCCCTCGCCGACCTGCCGGCACGAATGCTTTCCGCAGGACAGACAAGACGGCTGACACTCGCCCGTATTCTTGCGACTCCCGCGCCGCTATGGCTGCTGGACGAACCGACAATCGCGCTCGATTACCGCGCTGTCGACCGGTTGCGTGGCGCAATCGACGACCATCGGGCAGGCGGCGGCATCATCGTTGCATCGACCAATGTACCGCTCGGTATTGACGACGCCACGACGATCGACCTCGCCGCGCACGCCCCGGAGATTGATGCACTCTGGGGAGATGAATCGACGGGCGAACCAGCAGAGGACGTGCGGTGAGCGGATTTTTCGCCCTGGTCGGCCGCGATATCCGGATCGCCCTGCGGCAGTTCAGCGATACCATGATGGTGATCGTTTTCTTCGTCATTGCTGCAGCACTGTTCCCGTTTGGCGTCGGCCCGGAGCCGAACCTGCTGGCGCGCATGGCGCCCGGAATTCTCTGGGTCACCGCCCTGTTGGCCGCCATGCTGTCTTTCGACCGGTTGTTTCAGAACGATTACGATGACGGCACGCTCGAACTTCTGGTGATCGCCCCTCAACCGCTCTGGATGACGGCGCTCGCGAAAATCATCGCGCATTGGCTGACGACGGGGCTTCCGCTCCTGGTCGCGTCGACCGTGATTGGCATCATGCTGAACCTGGAGCCGCGCGGCTTCGGAGTGCTGATCGCGGCGATGGCCCTGGGGACGGCGATAATCAGTCTTGTCGGCGCATTGGGGGCCGCCCTGTCACTCGGGTCCCGGCGAAGCGGCGTTCTGTTGTCTCTGCTGGTTTTACCATTGGTAATACCGGTCCTTATTTTCGGGGCCGGCGCGGTGGATGCTGCCATCGGCGGATTTCCGGCGACGCAGCAATTGCTGGTTCTGGGCGGCTTGCTGCTTGGTTGTATTGTGGTCTGTCCCTGGGGATGCGCGGTCGCGCTGCGGCTCGCGGCGGACTGAACACAAACAGGGATTCGCACCGTTGCGGCGTTCCCGCGCTATACTATCAGTCACGCGAGTAGGCATTAGATTACAGTATAAAGTCAGGGGCGATCCTGCCCCGGTATATTCAGTCTGGAAACTGGATGGACGGAAGCGACTCGACCATCAGCGGCTTAACGCCGGTGCAGCGGCTGGATCTCTCCGGGGCGTGGCATCTGGCCGATTGTTATATGGTCTATGCCAACGGCAAGGTTCAGCGGCCATGGGGCCGCAGCGCATCCGGTTACCTGATCTACGCGCCCGAAGGCCATATGTGCAAATCACTGAACTATCCCAAAGCGGATGGCAGCATTGCCTGCATTTCCTATTGCGGGCGATACGAAGTCGCCGGTGACAGGGTGCGGCACCTGGTCTCGGTAAGCGCAGATATCAACGATGTCGGTACAACCGAAGAACAAACCATTACGTTAACGCATGGCCGTCTCACACTTTCCGCCACGCCGGCGCCGGCGGGCGGGCCCGGTTCCATTATTTACTCTGTATGGGACAAGGCCGAGGCCACGCTGCCGTCCACCCCGCTCTGATGTCTTCAACACCTCGTGCCGAACGGAAAAAGAACTTCAATCGCGGCGCGGAAGCAGTTAATGGTAACAGCTTGTTAACCATCTTTTTGCATTACTGCCATTCGATGCAAACTGTGCATATCGGCACGGGGTAAGCGCCGCGTAGGACACTGAAATTATATGCTTCACAGATTTGCAAATCCGACACGCTTTTTAAGACTGGCCAATGCCGTCCTGCCCTGGGCGACGGGTCTGACCATTCTTCTGATCGGCGCCGGGCTGTATTTCGCCTTTGGCGCATCCCCCGCCGACTATCAGCAGGGCGAGACGGTACGGATTATGTATATCCATGTTCCGTCGGCCTGGATGGCGATGTTCGCCTACGCGTTTATTGCGGTCGCAAGCGCGGTGGGGCTTATCTGGAAACACCCCGTTGCCCATGTCTGTGCACTGGCGGCCGCCCCGATCGGCGCCTGTTTTACACTGATCTGCCTGACCACGGGGTCACTCTGGGGCAAACCGATGTGGGGCACGTGGTGGGTCTGGGATGCACGACTGACATCGGTGCTTGTACTGTTTTTCCTCTATCTCGGATTTATCGCCCTGGCCAACGCATTCGATGATGCCGCGCGGGGCGAAAAGGCGTCGGCAATCCTTGCACTGATCGGGGCGATCAACCTGCCGATTATCAAGTTTTCGGTCGACTGGTGGAACACCCTGCATCAGCCGGCAAGTATTTCACGGATCGATATGCCGGCGGTCCATACGTCGATGCTGATACCGCTACTGCTGATGGCGGTCGGTTTTACGATGCTGTTCACCGTTCTCGTCATTATTCGCGCGCGCGCCGAACTGGCAGACCGCCGGATCAATGCGCTCCGCTCGGCGCAGATTCACGCCGAAACCGCACATAGCGGCGCGTAGGGCAGCATGCGCAGAATGTCACATGAGGTTTTCGCACAGTGTACCGGGCTTAAATCGCTCCTATATGTGTTTACAGGATGATGAATATTCCAAATACCGCCTTCCCCGTGTCCTTCCCGCCCCGGCGGAAAACTCCAGCGGGCTCGCTGCATGACTGAGTTCTTCAGCATGGGCGGACATGGCGGCTTTATCTGGTCGTCCTGGGGCATTGCACTTGTCGTGCTGACAGTCCTGGTCGTTACCAGCATCAAATCGATGCGCGCCCGGGAGCGCGAGCTTGCCCGCATGGAAGCCGAAGCACCCCGTCGCCGACGGCGGCGGGACACTCAGGCAGATACCGCAACAGCATCCGAAAAAGCGACACCCGCAGAGGGTAATCAATGACCCGGAAACGCCGCCGCCTCACCGTCGTATTTCTGGGCGGCCTGTTGCTGGCAACTGCGTCGGCCCTGGTACTGACCGCGTTCGAGGACAGTATCGTGTTCTTCCACACGCCGACCGATATCGCCACGAAGAAGGACCTTCAGTCGGACCGGCGGTTGCGCCTCGGCGGCATCGTGAAAGAAAAAAGCTGGAGCAAGAAATCGGATGGGCTGACCCATGACTTCGTCGTCACCGATCTGACCCATGAAATCCGCGTTGCCTATAAAGGGATTATCCCCGATCTGTTCCGCGAAGGTCAGGGCGTGGTGGTCGAAGGCCGCCTGCTGCCGGATGGCAACTTCCGCGCCGACGAAGTCCTGGCCAAGCATGATGAGAACTACATGCCGAAAGAAGTCGCCGAGGCACTTAAAAAATCCGGCCAATGGAAGGGCGGCGCGGTCACGGGTTCAGAGACCGGCAAGACCGGCGGCGAAAAACCTTACGGCGACAAGCCCTATGGCAGCCAGAAGGAGAGCACCCGGTGATTGCTGAAATCGGTCATTACGCGGTTGTTCTGGCGTTCATGCTCTCCATCGCCCAGGGCATCCTGCCGCTCATCGGCGC